>JAEEGK010010590.1_pt1 | contig 21237 bp, 19 predicted proteins | sample 8958771 | NCBI WGS metagenome assembly JAEEGK01 (sample SAMN16246547, study PRJNA631951) | gut metagenome | biome: gut microbiome; feature: rumen; material: SC-attached | host: Bos | place: Iran: Karaj | collected 2018-10 | reverse complement strand
CCGAAATGGAGCGCATGGGCGACAGCCACCGTGTGATGGCTATGCTTACCTTCATGATGCCCCACGGCCAACCGCTCATTTACACGGGGCAGGAGGTAGGCTTTGACCACCGTTTCGAGTTCTTCGAGAAAGACGAAAGCCCCAACTGGGCGTACAATGACTACACGGGGCTCTACACGTTTATGGCTCAATTCCGTCACGAGCATCCAGCGCTGGCTCCCGAGGCTCCCTTTGAACTCATTCCTTTGGAAAACGACAGCTGTTTTGCCTTCCGCCGCCAAGTTCCGGGTGACACTGTGAGCGTGTTTGTCAACTTCTCTCACAGCCCTGTGGTGTTCGATGGCGACACGATTCCTTCCCTGCAAGGTGTTATTGACGGCGTTTGATATAGTTTTTTTCATCGATAAGGTTATAAAAGCCTAAAACGTTTGGTCATTCTTTGAAAAAGAATTACTTTTGCGCCCGATTTTTTAGAAGGGATAACAACGACTATCAGGATTTACAGCCATGACACTGAATCAGCTTACGGCGGTTTCGCCTATTGATGGACGATATAGAAGCAAGACCGAGAGGTTAAGTGACTATTTTTCAGAGTACGCCCTTATCCGCTATCGTGTGCGTGTGGAGTGTGAGTACTTCACGGCGCTTATGGCTTTGCTTTTTCCTGAGAAGTCGTTTGATATTCGTTTCATCTGGCAGCAGTTTTCGGAGGACGATGCCCGCCGCGTGAAAGAGTTCGAGGCTGTCACCAACCATGACGTCAAGGCGGTAGAGTATTTTCTGAAAGAGCAGTTTGACAAGGTGCCTGAGTGGGCGTCCTATAAGGAATTCATTCATTTCGGACTAACATCACAGGATATCAACAATACCTCTGTGCCGCTTTCTGTGAAGGAGGCGCTGACGGAAGTCTATTACCCCCTGCTTGAGGAGCTTATCGCCCAGTTGGAAGCTTACGCTGAACAGTGGAAGGATGTACCCATGCTGGCAAAAACACATGGACAGCCCGCTTCGCCCACCCGCTTGGGCAAGGAGATAAAGGTGTTTGCCTATCGTCTGGAACAGCAGTTGAGCCTTCTGAAGGCACTTCCCGTCACGGCCAAGTTTGGTGGCGCGACAGGTAATTTTAATGCACACCATGTAGCTTATCCCGAAGTGGACTGGGTAGCTTTCGGCAACCGTTTTGTGGCTGAATGGTTGGGACTACAGCGCGAGCAGTTCACCACACAAATTTCCAACTACGATTTCCTGGGTGCTATCTTCGACGCCATGAAGCGCATCAACACCATCATGATTGACATGAACCGCGACTTCTGGCAGTATATCTCGATGGAATACTTCAAGCAGCAAATCAAGGCTGGCGAGGTGGGCTCAAGCGCTATGCCCCACAAGGTCAACCCCATTGACTTTGAGAATGCCGAGGGTAATCTGGGCGTAGCTAATGCCATTCTGGAACATCTGTCGTCGAAATTGCCCGTCTCGCGCTTACAGCGCGACCTTACCGACTCTACGGTGCTGCGTAACGTAGGTGTTCCCTTCGGCCACATTGTCATCGCCATCCAAAGCTCGCTCAAAGGGTTGCGCAAGCTGATACTTAACGAGAGCGTTATTCGTGACGATCTTGACAATCAGTGGAACGTGGTGGCCGAGGCTGTGCAGACTATCCTCCGCCGCGAAGGTTATCCCAATCCTTACGAAACACTCAAGGCGCTCACTCGCACCAACAGTGTGGTAACCGAAGCCTCCATGCACGCTTTCATTGACGGATTGGATGTCCCCGACAGCGTTAAGGCTGAGCTGCGCCGTATCACCCCAGCTAACTACACAGGCATGTAGTATAATTTTATAAGGTGACAAAGGCCGTGAGGCCTCTATTTAATAAAAGGTATAATTAAAAAACAACAAACAACATGGTAACAGAAGAAGAAAAAACCTTCACTGAAAACGCATCCCCTGCCCCTGAAGGTAGTAAAGAAGAAGTAAATGCTACGGGCGAACAGCCGACATACCGTCGTCCCCGCTTTACCCGTCCGTCCGACGAAGAGCGTCAACCACGTCCCCATTTCACCCGCGAAAGCGGTGCTCCCCGCTACCAGCGCGTTGAGCGCCCGCACCGTCCCTATCAGCCCCGCTACGAGCAGGATGGTGAACAACGCGACGATAATGCACCCCGTTACAACAACCGCGAACGTTACTATAGCAGCGATGAAGGCCGTGCCCCGCGTGGTGAGGGTCAGACGCGTTACTATGGCGAAGGCCAGCAGCGCTCTTACGACCGTCCTCAGCGCCCCTATCAAGGCGAACAGCGTCCCTATCGTGAACGTCGTCCCTATAACGACTATCAGCAGCGCTCGTATGGCGAAGGTCAGCAGCAGCGCGCTTACGACCGTCCCCAGCGCCCCTATCAGCCCCGCTATAACCGCGACGACTACGCCCAGCGCCCCCAGCGTCCTTATCAGCCCCGCTATGAGCAAGGTAACAGCTGGGAAGGACAGCCCGAGGAAGGTAACCGCACGCCCCGCCGTCCCTACGGAGGCGACAACTACCGCCCCCAGGGGTTCCGAGGCCCAAAGAAAAAGTCCGGCTACAGTGAGAAGTATAACAAGAAGAAGCAGATTCACTATACCGAGGAGTTTGTTGACCCCAACGAACCCATCCGTCTGAACAAGTATCTGGCTAATGCCGGTGTCTGCTCGCGTCGCGAGGCCGACGAGTTTATGGCAGCCGGTGTGGTTACCGTCAACGGAGAGGTGGTTACCGAGCTCGGCACGAAGGTGAAGCGCGGCGACGAAGTCCGCTTCCACGACCAGTTGGTAAGCATTGAGCGTAAAATCTACATCCTTCTTAATAAACCCAAGGACTGCGTGACAACCGTCGAGGATCCGCAAGATCGTAAGACTGTGATGGACTACGTGAAGGGTGCTTGTCGCGAGCGTATTTATCCCGTCGGCCGACTTGACCGTAACACCACGGGAGTGCTCCTGCTGACGAACGATGGCGAGATGGCCTCGAAGCTCACGCATCCCAAGTTCATGAAGAAGAAGGTCTACCATGCTCGTCTTGACAAACCCATCCCCACGGAAGACTTGGAGAAGCTGCTCAACGGCATTGAACTTGAAGATGGTGAAATCCGTTGCGATGCCATTAGTTACACCGCTACCGATACTGACCACACACAGGTGGGCATCGAGATTCACTCAGGCCGCAACCGCATTGTGCGCCGTATGTTCGAGTCTCTCGGCTACCATGTCGTCCGTCTCGACCGCACACAGTTTGCCGGCTTGACGAAGAAGAACTTGCGCCGCGGTGACTGGCGCTTCCTCACCGAGAAGGAAGTGGGCATGCTTCGTATGGGAGCGTATGAATAAGATTGAAGATTGATAATTGTAGATTGAGGAATTAGTAATAAAGGAATATGAAGCGGACAAAGATAATCGACTTGCTGAAAACTCCCGCTTTCGGGACAGTGGTCAATGTGAAAGGTTGGGTGCGTACGCGCCGTGGTAACAAGACGGTGAACTTCATCGCCCTCAACGACGGCTCCACCATCAACAATATCCAGATTGTGGTGGACCTTGCCAAGTTCGATGAAAACCTTCTGAAGGACATCACCACCGGTGCCTGCCTTAGTGTGGACGGCGAGTTGGTGGAGAGCGTCGGCTCTGGCCAGGCTGCTGAAATTCAAGCACAGCAAATAGAGGTACTCGGCACCTGCGACAACACCTATCCCTTGCAGAAGAAAGGGCACTCGATGGAGTTCCTCCGTGAGGTGGCCCACCTGCGTCCCCGCACCAACACCTTCGGCGCTGTGTTCCGCATCCGTCACCACATGGCAATGGCCATTCATACGTTCTTCCACGAGAAGGGCTTCTACTATTTCCATGCGCCGCTTATCACTGCCAGCGACTGCGAAGGCGCCGGGCAGATGTTCCAGGTGACGACCATGAACCTCTATGACCTTAAGAAGAAGGAAGACGGCAGCATCGACTACTCCGACGACTTCTTCGGCCGTCAGACGAGCCTCACCGTCAGCGGGCAGCTTGAGGGTGAACTTGCGGCAACGGCTCTGGGCGCCATCTACACCTTCGGTCCCACCTTCCGTGCCGAGAACAGTAACACCCCACGCCACCTCGCCGAGTTTTGGATGATCGAGCCTGAGATGGCTTTCTACGACCTTGACGACCTCACCGAGTTGGAAGAGGAGTTCATCAAGTACTGCGTCCGCTGGGCTCTTGACAACTGTGCCGACGACCTTGCCTTCCTTAACAAGATGGTTGACCCCGGGTTGTTGGAGCGTCTGCAGAGCGTCGTCAACACCGACTTCGTTCGTCTGTCCTACACCGAAGGCATCCGTATCCTCGAGGAGGCACAAAAGAACGGCCGTAAATTCGAGTTCCCCATCTACTGGGGCTGCGACCTTGCCTCCGAGCACGAGCGCTACCTAGTGGAGGAGCACTTCCGCCGTCCCGTCATCATGACCGACTATCCGAAGGAAATCAAGGCGTTCTACATGAAGCAGAATGCCGACGGCAAGACCGTGCAGGGTACCGACGTCCTCTTCCCACAAATTGGCGAAATCATCGGCGGCAGTGTCCGTGAGGAAAACTACGACAAGCTGATGGCCCGCATCGACGAGCTCCACATCCCCATGAAGGACATGTGGTGGTATCTCGACACGCGCCGCTATGGCACTTGCCCGCATGCTGGCTTCGGTCTCGGCTTCGAGCGCCTGCTCCTTTTCGTCACCGGCATGCAGAACATCCGCGACGTCATTCCCTTCCCCCGCACCCCGGGTCAGGCCGCGTTCTAAGGGAAATCAAACTCTGCTGTAAAATGACGCTGTCGTTTATATAAATGACGGCGTCATTTAAATTAATGACGCCGTCATTTTACAACGGTGGACGGAGCGGCACATATACCGGCAAATGACTGCTGATAGGCGGAAGGGAAGCGTTGTTCGAAACGCTTTCCGAAAAAAGAGGATTAAGAAAAAAATGGCAGAAAAATTTGGCTACTTGCGTGGAAAAGAGTACCTTTGCAAGCCGATTATTATCAGCCTTTGGATAAAAGGCTAAGAATGAGCGCGCTGCGTGTAAAACAAGGCACTTTCGGGTGTGTATTAGCCTGCGCATTCGGGATGTAAACGCTCAGGGCAAGGGTGGACCGCGAGGCCTGCCGGCGCAAAAAAAGAGAAAAAGAAAAGTAGTAACAAGAAAAAAAGAAGAAATGGACACATTAAGTTACAAGACCGTATCGGTGAACCGCGTGACTGCCACCAAGGAATGGGTGGTTGTGGACGCTACCGATCAAGTCCTCGGTCGCCTTGGCACGAAGGTTGCCAAATTGCTGCGAGGCAAGTATAAACCTAACTTCACACCCCACGTGGACTGCGGCGACAACGTTATTATCATCAATGCCGACAAGGTGCGCCTGACCGGCAACAAGTGGAACGATCGCGTCTACCTGCGCTACTCGGGCTATCCCGGTGGCCAGTATGAGTTCACACCCGCCGAGTTGAAGGCCCGTCCCAACGGCACGGAACGTCTGGTGAAGAAGGTCGTCAAGGGCATGCTCCCCAAGAACAAGCTGGGTGCACGTCAGTTGGACAACCTGTACGTGTATGAAGGTGCTGAGCATCCCCATCAGGCTCAGAGCCCCAAGGCAATCGATATTAACACGCTCAAATAAACAGAAACAATGGAAGTAGTAAATGCATTAGGCAGACGCAAGAGCGCTGTTGCCCGAGTGTATGTGAAGGAAGGCAACGGACAGATTACCATCAACAAGCGCGACTTGGCACAGTATTTCCCCTCGACCATCCTGCAATATGTGGTGAAGCAGCCGCTGAACAAGCTGGAGGTTGCTGAGAAGTACGACATCAACGTGAATGTCTTTGGTGGCGGTTTCACCGGCCAGAGCCAGGCTATCCGCCTCGGCATCGCCCGCGCCCTGGTGAAAATCAACCCCGACGATAAGAAGACCCTCCGCAGCGAAGGCTTCATGACCCGCGACGCCCGTGAGGTCGAGCGCAAGAAGCCCGGTCGTCCCAAGGCACGCCGCAGATTCCAGTTCAGCAAACGTTAATCGGACCCGCAGACTGAACGGAATCGGTTTAGCATCCAAACCGCTGAGACTCGCCGCCTAGCGCCGATTACCCAGCCGTTGGTAAAACCCGAATTTTACAAAAAGGAAAGTAAACAAAACCCACAATCAAAACAACACTTATGTCAAGAACAGATTTCGACACCCTATTGGAGGCTGGTTGCCACTTCGGCCACCTCAAGCGTAAATGGAACCCCGCCATGGCTCCCTATATCTTCATGGAGCGTAACGGCATCCACATCATCGACCTCCACAAGACCGTGGCTATGATCGACACGGCCGCAGAGGCTCTCAAGCAGATTGCCAAATCAGGCAAGCGGATCCTCTTTGTTGCTACTAAGAAACAGGCTAAGGAAGTGCTCGCCGAGAAGGCTAGCGCCATCGGCATGCCCTACGTCATCGAACGCTGGCCGGGCGGTATGCTCACCAACTTCCCCACCATCCGTAAGGCGGTGAAGAAGATGGCTACCATCGACAAGCTTACCGAGGACGGCACCTACAAGAACCTCAGCAAGCGCGAGATGCTGCAGATCACCCGTCAGCGCGAGAAGCTTGAGAAGAACCTCGGCTCCATCGCCGACCTCACCCGTCTGCCCGCTGCCCTGTTCGTGGTTGACGTGCTCAAGGAGAACATCGCTGTGCACGAGGCTAACCGTCTGGGCATCCCCGTGTTCGGTATCGTCGACACCAACAGCGACCCCACCAACATCGATTTCGTCATTCCCGCCAACGACGACGCCACCAAGTCCGTCGAGGTCATCCTCGATGCCTGCTGCGCCGCCATCGCCGAGGGTCTCGAGGAGCGCAAGATTGAGAAGCTTGACCAGAACGAGCCCGCTGAGGAAGACGAAGATAACGAGGAGCGCGAGGAATCCCGCCGCGAGCGTCCCCGCCGTGAGCGCACCCGCCGTGCACGCATCGAGCGTCCCGCCGCTGCTGACGAAGCCCCTGAGGCTGCCGACGAGGCACCCGCTGCTGACGAAGAAGCTCCCGAAGCAGAGTAATTTGAATAGTAACACCGTAAAAAAACCAAACAAAATGGCTGTAAGTATAGCAGATATTCAGAAGCTCCGCAAGATGTCAGGCGCAGGTCTGGCCGACTGCAAGAAAGCCCTTGAAGAGGCTGAGAGCGATTTCGACAAAGCAATGGAAATCATCCGCAAGCGCGGACAGGCCATCGCCGCCAAGCGTAGCGACCGCGACGCCTCCGAAGGCTGCGTCCTCGTCAAGGTTGACGGCAACTTCGGTGCCATCATCGCCCTCAAGTGCGAGACCGACTTCGTCGCCTCCAACGCCGACTTCATCAAGCTCGCCCAGGACATCCTCGATGCCGCCGTCGCCGCACGTTGCAAGACCCTCGAGGAGGTCAACGCCCTTCCCATGGGCGACATGACCATCGCCGAGGCCGTCACCGCCCGCAGCGGTGTCACCGGTGAGAAGATGGAACTCGACGGTTACATGACCCTCGAGGCTCCCGCCCTTGCCAGCTACAACCACATGAGCAAGAACTTCCTCTGCACGCTCGTTGCGTTCAACAAGGAGATGGCCAACGCTGCTGCCGGTCACGAAGTGGCCATGCAGGTAGCCGCCATGAACCCCGTCGCCGTCGACGAAGCCTCCGTGCCCGCCGAGGTGAAGGAGCGCGAGATGACCGTCGCTGTTGAGAAGACCAAGCTCGAGCAGTGCCAGAAGGCCGTCGAGGCTGCCCTCAAGAAAGCTGGCTACAACCTCTACACCGCCGAGAACGAGGAGCACATCGCCGAAGGCATCGCCAAGGGGTACATCACCGAGGCACAAGCCGACGACATCCGTCGCATCAAGACCGAGGTCTTCGAGCAGAAGGCCGCCACGCTGCCCGCCCAGATGGTCGAGAACATCGCCCGCGGACGTATGGCAAAGTTCTACAAGGAGAGCTGCCTCCTCAATCAGGACTACATTCAGGACACGAAGATTACCGTGGCCGACTTCCTGAAGAAAGAGGAGAAAGACCTCACTGTCACCGCCTTCCGCCGTTTCAGCCTCCGCGCCGAGTAATCCGCCACAGGTTAACTTGCCAAGGCATTTTAGAGGGCGCATCCAACAGGTGCGCCCTCTAAACTATTTCAAATACTCTTCGAACATTTTCATCAGCATACCATGATTGAACTTAAAAGAAAGAAATACTTTTACCACCTGTGGCGAGGGGCGGTTTGGACGATTGCCATATTATCGCTCACCTTTACCGTCAGTAGCTGCACGGAGGAAATTGACACTTCCAACCGCTATACGTTTACAGGCCATACCATTGCCAGTTTCCTAAGTGAGCATGAGGATATGTTTAGCAGTTTTATTTCCATTCTTCAGCGCGGTGGCAAGTACAACCTTATGAGGGCTTACGGCACATACACCTGCTTTGCCCCTACCAATGAAGCCATTGAACGCTATCTTTTCGAGCAAGACTCCATCTACAAGGAGTCGCTGAAGCCAGGTTCGAAGAAGGTCATATGGACGGGTGTCACGTCAACAAAGTTGGAAGACCTGAGCGACTCGATGTGCACCGTCATTGCTCAGACGCACATCATACCCAAAACCTACCTCACCACTGAGATGGAAGGCGACGTCATCCCGACGATGAACCTCAACGACCGCTACCTCACTATGAGTTACGACGTTGATTCTATCACCGGCTACAGTCTGCTCTATATCAACGGTGCTAAGGTCATCGATGCCGACGAAGAGGTGGAGAACGGTGCTGTCCACACTATTTCCACTGTGATGAACCCCTCGTCGAACACGGTGCCCACACAAATTGAGAACATGAAGTTCCTCAGCATTTTCTCCGAAGCGCTCGAACGGACAGGACTTGATGGAAGCCTGCAAAAATACAAGGACTTCAGTTACACGGATGGCGACAAGACCACACTCACCATCTACAACAAGACGGGTTGTCCCTACCCCTCCAACCGCTACTATGGCTACACAGCGTTCGTAGAGCCTGACTCTGTATTCCAGGCTGCCGGCATCTACAGCGTAGAAGACCTCTATGCCATGTGCCGTAACTGGTACCCCAAAGCCACCGATCCCGATTTCAAGAGTCCAGAGAATGCCCTTCACAAGTTCCTTGCCTACCATCTGCTTGACCGCAAGTTGCTCTATTCCCGTTTGGTCTGCTATAATATTACGTGCGGCACTTACTATAAATCGGAAAGCAATCTGCTGAAGCGCGGTGACCGCTACGACTACTTCGAGACCATGCAAGGCACAATAATGAAGGTGACCATGCCGCTCAGCAATTCCAGCTATTCCAGTACTATCCTCATCAATTATGCCAAGGACATCAACAGTCTTGGAAGTACCGATGCCACTGCCTCCACTAAGGAAGGACGGGCGAATGTGCGTATTTTAGATCCTTCCACCGTGACACTTGACAAGGTTCATTATCCTGGATTTCAGCAGGAGGCCCTCAACGGCTCCATCCATCTTCTTGACAAGATTCTGGTCTATGACGAAGACTTGATGGTCGGTCATGTGCTGAACGAGATAATCCGAATTGACTTCTCATCCCTCGTGCCCGAATACACCAACAACAACATTCGCTGGTGTGACGGACAAGGTGTCAACTTTGTCTCGGGCGACTACGAGTTCTACATCCCTGATGGTTACAGCGATCACTTGAAGTACAACACCGAAGAAACCCGTCTCTATTACCTCAGCCCGCACACCAGCTGGGCGAACTATCAGGGTGATGAGTGTATGTGCCTGGGTGCCTTTGACTTCGGCTACCTCTTACCACACGTTCCCCCAGGCACGTACGAGCTGCGTATGGGCTATTCGGCCAACGGCAACCGTGGCATTATCCAGTTCTACGTCGATGATGAGGTCACGGGTATCCCCACCGACCTCCGTCGTGCGCTTAACGTGCCCGAAGTAGGTTGGGTTGCTGACAACCAGACTGATGACAACGGCGTAGCCAACGACAAGCAGATGAAGAACCGTGGCTGGCTGAAAGGCCCCACCACCTTCTACTATGGCGGTAGTATACTGGCAAGGAACAACAATGGCGATTGCCGGCGTGTCATCACCACCAAATACCTTGGCCCGGGCGACCACTGGCTGCACTTTAAGAACGTCAACGATCTGGATGATGGCCTTGACCAATTCATGCACGACTATCTGGAGATCGTACCTGTTGGTTGGCTGCGCCGCGAGGATGTTTCTTTGGAGGATAAGCGGAAATAAAGGCAGAATAATCACCAGCTCTCGCAGAAAAACTGCCCGATGATGCGGACAGCGGGGTGACGGGCAAGCGCTGAGGGGTTGGAGCCCGGTTCGCCCTCGGGGACGGGGAGGCCGCGGCTGCTGTAAAACTCTGTCCAGTAGGGGAGCACTTCGCCGTCGGCATTGTGGAACGACATGGGCTCGGGGGAAAAGATTAGATTCCCCTTGCGGTCCACAAAGGATTTTTGCACAAACTCGGAACAGTAGATGTCGTCGTCCGTCGGGCTATAGACATCGTCGTAGGAGCGCCCCATATAGGCCTTGGCGCGGCGCAGCGATGCCCGCTTGTCGAAACTGACGGCGATGCGTCCGACGAGGACGAGTGGCTTGCCGTCGGGGGTGTGGTCAGCATGGACGAGGAAGGTGTCGAGGGGGCAGAGGCGGACGCCCTTGCCGGGGATGGCCTCAATTACGTGGAGTTTTCCGCGGTGGGGACAGACGATGGCGACGTGGTCAATCGGCAGGGCTGATGCGGGGCTTGTTGCCTGGACGATGGCGACGGAGAGGTCGTGAGCCATCGATGTATCGGCAACCACCATGAACAGCAGGTCGCCTGCCGCAAGGCGGGGCTGGGCACACAGCCCGTTCGTGATGAGGAGGGCAATGGTGAGGATCCTTGCGGTCTTTGAGGTCATGGAGGTTTTATGGACATTAATGTCAGGGCTTGCAGTAGCGCTCAAGGAGGGCTGGGGCAGTGTCGTCGCCGAGGCTGACGGCACGCTCAAGCAGCGGACGGGCTTTCTGCTTGTTGCCCTTCACGGCGTAGCAGTAGCCCAGCAGGCGGTTGCAGTCCACGTCGTTGGGGAATTGGGCGATGAGGCTCTCAAGCACGGGCAGGGCGTCGTCGATACGGCTGACGCGGATGTTCAGTGAGGCTTTCTCGAGCAGATAGACTGCCAGCGGGTTGATGCTGATGGCGAGGTCGATGTCGTCAAGTGCCTGCTGGTACATGCGGGCGCTGGCTTCGGCTTGCTCACGCAGGTAATAGAAGCGGTCGTTGACGGAGGTGCCTGCCAGCTTCTCGTAGAGGTTGAAGTCGGCAACGGCAGCACGGTACTTCTCGTTGCGTGCTTTCATCAGTGCCCTTTCGAGGACGTAGGGTGCGCTTTGGAAAGCCAGTCCGGCATCGGGTGTGGCTCCGGCGGGAGAGGCCTTGACGACGGCGCTGTCCATGAGGGAAACAGCTTGTTCGTAGCTGTCGGGCAGCTGTTCGCAGGCGACAGCGGCGGTGTAGAAGTTGTCGGATGTGGCATCGGGCATACGGCAGATGGCGAGGTAGGCATCGAGGGCACTCTCACCGTCATTCAGGGCATAGCGGATGTCGCCCAGCTGCTGCCAATAGACGGACAACGGGTTAATTTCAATGGCCTTCTCGGTTTCGGCAGCAGCGCGGCTGAGGGTCCAGTCGCTATAGTGGAACGCAGTGTCGGCCTGCACGGCATTGATAATCTGTCGGCTTATCTGGTAGTGGATGTCATCCTTGTTCTCAGCCAGCTCAAGCGCCTTGGCCTGGTCGGCCTCTGCCTGGACAAAACGGGACGTGTCGCCTTCGGCCACCAGCAGCGCGGCGCGGCGGATGTAGCCGTCGGCATTGTCGGGGAACTGGCTGATGAAGCTCTCAACAATCTCGGCATAGTAAGTCGTCTCGTTCTGGTTGCTGGCGACGAAGAGGTAAACCAGTGCCTGCTCAACATCCTCGGGCAGCGACTTGGGGAAGACGAGGTTGCGGTACGAGGGCTCGTTGAGCGTCAGCGCCTTGATGTCGAGCCCTGCCCCGAAGCGCGCGTCAAGGGCGTAGAAAAGGGTGTCGCCCTCGGTGGACGGCTGGAGCACGGCTGCCAGCTGCCCCTCCTCGGTGAGCAGAGGACGTCCCGCCAACTGAGCTGGGGTGGAAGGGCCGACGAGCGTGTAGTAGCTATGGCCGTCGCTGATGCCCTGCACCTTGCAGACGGTGAGCCAGTCACCGGCCTCCTTCTTGGCGGTGGAGACGGGCGGCAGATAGAGCCTCTGGCCAACGGCAAGCACGACGGAGTCGACTGCCAGCGTGCGCTGTTTTTTATCGGTTTCGACGCTCAGACGGATGACGTTGTATAGTTCGTTGGCACCTTTGACCTTCAGCACCTGACGGGTGGCACCGGCGGCATCCGTGGCGACAGCCGAGCGAGCGCCAAGGAACAGCGTATAGGGTGCCAGCAGCTCGCCTCGCTCGCCGACAAAGAAGCCCTGTCCCGTGCCGATGAGAGTGCCATCGGCATCGTAGGCCATGACGGAGCAGGTGGCCTCGTGGGCTTTCTTGAGGGTTTTGCTGATTTTTTTTGCGGCGGATGCAGGCAGCGACGCTGTAGCAAGGAGCAGGAGTAAAGTAAGGAACTTTTTCATCTTTTCAGAGGGTTTTGGAGAAAGTCTCCGTCCGCTGGCGGACGGCTTCGTAGATGAGTATGCCGGCAGCTACGGAAACGTTGAGCGAGCCGATGTGGCCGTATTGTGGGATGGCGACCCAGTTGTCGCAGAGGGCGAGGTGTTCGGCGGGGATTCCCGTGTCCTCGGCACCCATAATGAGGCAGACGGGGTCGACGTAGTGGGCTTCGGTGTAGTTGAGGTTGCCCTTCTCTGTGGCACCGATGATGCGGAAGCCGCATTGCTTCAAGTACTTGATGGCGGAGGTCAGGTTGCCCTCGCGGCAGACGGGTAGCGTGTGGAGGGCACCGGCAGAGGTTTTCATCGCATCGGCATTGGCACTGACGCTGTCGTGGGTGGGGATGATGATGGCGTCGGCGCAGGCACAGTCGCAGGTGCGGGCTATAGCGCCGAAGTTGCGCACGTCGGTCACACGGTCGAGCATCAGGACGAAGGGGTCACGGCCGTCCTCAAAGACCATCTGCACGACCTTTTCGAGAGGTTGGTATTCTATCGGGCAGATGAAGGCAACCACGCCTTGGTGGTTCTTGCGCGTCAGGCGATTCATCTTCTCGATGGGCACAAACTGCACGGGGACGCCGTTGGCGCGGCAGGTGTTGGCGATCTCAGCAATCTCGGGCGAGCGCACACCGCCTTGGATGTAAACCTTCTCTATCTCTTTCTGCGAGCGGATCAGCTCCAACACGGGATGAATCCCGAACACCATATTGTTCTTGTAGTTGTCTTCCATGGAATCAAATTTTCGGCAAAATTAAAGATTTTTGCCAAAGATTTGCTATTTTTGCATTATCAAAACACTAACGACATGAAAGCAAGACTCCTTTTCGCTACGCTCATCCTCATTTCAGGAATGAGTCTGACTGCACAAATCACGGCACCTCAACCCATCGCAGGCCACGAGGTGACCAAGGACTACATAACTAAAACAATGGTCTATCCCGAAGCCGACCTTGAACAGGGCAACAGCGGTAAAGTCGTCGTCGGCATGCACATTGACGCACAGGGGGTGGCCAACAACTACACCATCAAATCGAGCTTCAGCGAGGCGGCCTCCCCTATCGCCATGCATCTGGTGAAGACCATCCTATGGAAGCCCGCCACCAACATCGGCATTCCCATGGATTACGACTACGAGTATGAAATCGACTTCAGCGCAAGGAGTTACAAACGCTATTGGAAACGCCACGAGCGCCCCGTTGTACCGCTGGGTTTGGAAGCCGACACCTCTTATAAAGTATACGAGTATCGCCAACTCGAAGAGGTGGCCCGACCCTATTTTGCCGATGGTGGCAACATGGGCCAATACATCGTCAACAACATGCAGTTTCCCGCCGAGGCCAAGGAACGTGAAATCCAAGGCACGGTACGCCTGAGCTTCGTGGTGGAGACCGATGGCAGCGTGTCGAACATCGTCGTCGTCAACTCGGTGGGCGGAGGTTGCGACAACGAGGCTGTCCGCCTTCTTGAAGAGACCGTTTGGCTTCCTGCAGAAAAGAACGGAAAATATGTGCGCAGCAGCAATATGCAGGACATCACGTTTAGCATTGGAGCGCATAATTTTCAGGATGGAAACAGTTATTAGTTGACAATTGATAATTGACAATTGATAATTAAGGATTTGGATAAACAATAGACATTTAAAAATCAATAAAATGAAGAAATTAGTACTTTTAGCAATTGTGGCGGTTGTTTTAGGATACACTGCCAAGGCACAGGATGCCGAAGAATTTAGGGAAAATTGGCAGAAGACCATCACCGTGTCTGCATCACAGACCACCACCATCGAGAAACTCTTCACGGCATGGGGCAAGCAGTTCCCGGGCCAGTACGTGGACGCCTTCAACAAGTTCAAGAAAACCGGCAAAGCCAACAAAATCGAGGTGTATGAGAACTTTTTTAGGGATTTCAAAGTCGACCTCGCCCCCAGGAACGGCTATATTGAAATTTCTACCGCCGACACAATGATTGCTCAAGTGGACGCCAACTTTAGAAAAGGCGACACCATAGTGCGAAAACACATCCTCAACGCTGCCTATTGGAACCTCCCCAGCGGCAACAAACTCTTTGGCATCAGCATCGAGGATGATGGCGAGATATTTGCCGAGTGCGCCTTGGCATTCTACGAATACGACGTCAATAAAGGCACCCTCTCCCCTAGTCCCCAAATGGTCAAAAAGGTGATGGCAATCGTCAACGACGACCCCGAAACCTTCATCATCCTTCCCAAGGAAGGCCGCGACCTCAAGTATCTCGACTTTAACCCACATGGCGATATAACCTATAAGACCATCAAGTGGAAAGGCAAAGGATTCTGATCAGTCATAAAAACCAAACTCATATGAAAAAAGTATTACTTACCGCATTGGCATTCGCATTTGCCATCGTTTCGTTTGCACAAGAAAAACAAGAAGAGCAACCTGAAGGCTGGACCCACAAAGGCAACATCGGCCTCAACTTCGGCCAAAGCTCTTACACCAACTGGGCCGCTGGCGGACAGAACACCATCAACGGACAAGCCTTGTTCAACTATGAGCTCCGCTACAAGAAAAACAATTTCAAGTGGGACAACACGCTGAACACCGCCTTGGGTTACAGCTTCTACGACTTCGAGCGCAAGCCCATCAAGACCGACGACAAGATCGAGTTCACCTCTTTGGCTGGATATAAAGCCACCGAGCACCTCAACTATGCCGCCGAGCTGGCCTTCCGCTCACAGTTTGCTTACGGCTTCGACTACACAAAGGATTCCACCCAATACATCTCCAAGTTTCTTGCCCCTGCCTACATTAGCTTGGGTCTTGGTGTGGAATGGGTGCCCAACAAGTATTTCTCACTCTACTTCTCGCCCGTTACCGGCCGCGTGACCATCGTCAACGACGACTACCTGGCTTCCATCGGCGCCTTCGGCGTCAACTCGTTGGATGCCAACGACACCACCCAACATGCCAAAAACGCCAAGGTTCGCTATGAATTTGGTGCCCGCGCCGTAGCCAAGTTCCAATACCCCATCGTAAAGAACGTCGACTTCAACTCGAAGCTAGAGCTCTTCTCCAACTACCTCAACCACCCCGAGCGCATCGACGTGGACTGGCAGAACATGCTCGTGCTGAAGGTCAACTCATGGCTCAACGCCAACCTTGCCACGCATCTCATCTACGACTACGACATTCCGTTCTATGACGAAGCGGGTGTGAAGATTGAAGGTTCGAAGGTGCAGTTCAAGGAGGTCTTGGCGATTGGCTTCATGATCAATCTCAAGTGAAGAGAATAGGGATTCTTTCGGATACGCACTGCACCTTGATTCCGCAGCTTTTTGACTTCTTCAAGGATGTTGATGAGTTGTGGCATGCGGGCGACATCGGCAACATCGAGACGGCCGAGGCCTTGGCTGCGTTCAAGCCCTTGCGCGCCGTCCACGGCAACGTCGACGACCACGTAGTGCGGATGCAATATCCCGAAGACCTGTTTTTCCACGTCGAGGATGTCGATGTTTACATGACCCACATCGGCGGTTATCCCGGCCATTACATGCCCGAGGTGAAACACATCTTGGAGGAAAAGAAGCCCGACTTATACATCTGCGGCCATTCCCATATCCTCAAGGTCATCTACGACAAAAAGCTCAACCTGCTCCATGTCAACCCCGGGGCAGCAGGCAATTCGGGCTTCCACAAGCAGATCACCTTCATCCGGATGGTGATTGACGGGAAGAACTTCAAGGACATGGAGATCTTCCAACTCGACCGCAACAGGCTATATTGAAACAAAGAAAGCCGACCCCGCAAAGAGGTCGGCTTTCATTTTTATTGGTATCAAAACCCATCAACGAATGCGATCGGTGGACCGCACTTTCTTGATGTCTTTCTTCAAGCCCGAGGTGGCGAAGATGGTCAGCAAGAGGGCGACCAAGGGGAAAGCCACGCCCGCCCTAAAGATAGGCGACTGAATCGTCGGGTCAACCGTCTGGGCCATCTTAGGAATGATGAAATAGGAATAGCCGAGGTAGGCAGCAATGCAAACCACCATGACAATGATGTTGATGCGGGCAATCTTCAACAGCTTTTGGAACTGGGCCAACTTCACAGCACGGAACAATCCCATGGCCAGATAACCGCTCAGAATCATCGCTGTGACGGTCAGAATCAGTATGGGCAGCGAGAACGTCATCTTAAATGGCGACACGCCTTCCTCCCAAACGTCGGGAGAAGTGATGCCATGACCAAACAAGTCGAAAGTGTGGAAATCGCCATAGAAGCTGGCAAAAGGCAGGAAAAACAACAAAGCCAGCACCAATGCCGAAAGGAAAAAGAAGATGGGTTGCAATCTTTGTGACATAATTATTTCGTTTTAAAAGCGGTGCAAAAATACGATTTTTTTGGAAAAAACTTGCCATTCCAAAAAAAAGCATTACCTTTGCCCCACTTTTACGAGCCAATCCGAGGATTGACCGCAACAAAGTGTTCCCCGAATTTATTGTATCACCAATTTATATTCCTCGCTGGAATTATTTCAACCAATTCTTTATGTACAACATTTTTGAACTCAATGAGAAGTCGTTGGACGACCTCAAAATCATTGCTACCGAGATGGGTATCGACGATGAAAACCGCGACCGTACCCAACTCATTTACGACATCATTGACCATCAGGTAGACCATCCTGATATCAAGAAAAACGCAAAACCAAAAAAACAGAAACAAAAGGCTGCCAAAGCCGAGAAACCCGAAAAACCCGAGCCTAAGGAAGCGCCCGCTACCGAAAAGCCCGTTGAGGCCAAGAAAGAGCCTGTGAAAGAACCCGTTAAAGAAGCTGCAGACGCAGAAGCCACGCAAGCCAAACGCGGCCGTCGTCCGCGCATCAGCAAGGACGCTGAGGCTGCCGTCAGCGAATGGCAGAGAAACAACGGCATACAGCTCACCATCAATCCCGAACCACAAAAAGCGGAGGAACCCAAAGCTGAAGAACCCATAGCAGCACCACAACCCGTTGCCAACGAGGCTCCCGCCGAGCCAAGGCCTGCTCGTGAGAAGAAAGAAAACGCAAAGCAGAAGCGCAAACGCACCCATGAAAACGGCGTGGAAAATATCCCCGCACAAGAAGCATACACGAAGGAAGAAAAAACTGTGGAAAAGCCAGGAGCACAAGAAGAGGCTCCTCAGCCCAAGCAAGAACGTCAGGAGAAAGACCGTTTCGACCAACGTCAGCACCGCGAAGACCTGTTGAGCAATTTCGACAGCACCGTGCGTGCCGAAGGCGTGCTCGAAATCATGCCAGAGGGCTTCGGTTACCTGCGCTCTTCCGACTACAACTACCTGCCCTCGCCCGACGACATCTACGTGTCGCAGTCGCAGATCAAGCTGATGGGGCTGAAGACCGGCGACACCATCATGGGTGTCATCCGTCCACCCAAGGCCGGCGAGAAGTACTTCCCACTCATCAAGACCGACCTCATCAACGGCCGCAAGCCCGAGGAAGTGCGCGACCGCATCCCCTTCGACTACCTGACCCCGCTGTTCCCGAACGAGAAGTTCAAGATCACGGGTCACCAAGGCTGCACCATCTCGACGCGTATCATGGACCTCTTCGCCCCTATCGGCAAGGGGCAACGCGGCTTGATTGTGGCTCAGCCCAAGACCGGTAAGACCGTCCTGCTAAAGGAAGTGGCCAACGCCATCGCTGCCAACCACCCTGAGGTGTACCTCATCATCCTGCTCATCGACGAGCGTCCCGAAGAGGTCACCGACATGCAACGCAGCGTCAACGCTGAGGTGATTGCCTCGACCTTCGACGAGCCGGCCTCGAAACATGTGCAGATTGCCAACATCGTCCTGGAAAAGGCCAAGCGCCTCACCGAATGCGGCCACGATGTGGTCATCCTACTCGACTCCATCACGCGTTTGGCCCGAGCCTACAACACTGTATCGCCCGCCTCGGGCAAGGTGCTCACCGGTGGCGTAGAAGCCAACGCACTACAGAAGCCGAAGCGCTTCTTCGGTGCCGCGCGTAAGATCGAAAACGGAGGCTCGCTGACCATCCTGGCCACTGCCCTTATCGACACGGGCTCCAAGATGGATGAAGTCATCTTTGAGGAGTTCAAGGGCACCGGCAACATGGAGCTGCAACTCGACCGTCGTCTGTCGAACAAGCGTATCTTCCCCGCCATCGACATCGTGGCCTCGGGCACGCGCCGCGACGACCTCTTGGTCGACGAACGCACGCTCGCCCGCGTGTGGGCACTGCGCAACCACTTCGCTGACATGACGCCGCTTGAGGCCATGGAGTTCCTCAAGGACCGCGTGGCCAAGACCATCAATAACGAAGAGTTCCTGATGAGTTTGGATAAGTAATCCAAATAAGTAAAAGTGGTGCAGTTTTTGCTGTACCACTTTTTGTTTTATCAAATAGCAATGAAAAAAGTCCTAATTATCATCACTACCATCCTGTTTGCCATGCAGATGCAGGCTCAGGATGTCACACTATTGAATCGCATCAGAGAAGTCAACGGCAAGGTCAAGTCGTTTGAGTCAGACCTGGCCAATACCATGGTGAAGCCCAAAAAGACCACCACGCAAAATGGCAAGCTGTATTTCGTGACGCCATACGAGTTTTCCGCACAGTTTAACACGGGCAACTACATGATAGTCAACGCGCAAAGAATCAAGATGGACATCGGGAGGTTTCATGGCACCTTCAAGCTGAAGGATGGCGGCATGATGCAAGGACTGAGCCGCATCTTCCTTTATGGTTTCCAAGGCCGCCTACAAGATCTGGCCAACGAAAACGGATACACCGTCTCGACGAATACGGAGGGCGGATACCACGTTGTCACTGGTACGGCAAAAAAGAAACCGATATTTGGCGTTGGCTACAAGACGGTGGTGTTCAAATACAATACCGACAGCCTGTTGCTCAAAGAAATCGTGTTATACGACTACAGTGGCAACAAGGACTCTTACGTCATCTCGAATGTGAAGTATGACGTTGCGATTGATAAGAAGACGTTTCAGTTTTAAGCATATAACGCCTTCAAGTCGTCGGTCGTCAGGCCGTTGAAGTCGCCAGAACTCATGAAAGCGCCAATGACATTGTGTCGTTGGCCTTTTTGCAATAGTTCGACCAGCTCTGCCTTGTTATGCACCACCTTCAGGTCTTCCCTGCCGAAGCCCTTGACGATGCGTTCATCAGGCATCAGCTCCAACTTCTTGATGGCCACAGCATGCGGGTCGTAGAAGACGATGGCAGTGTCGGCAAGCTTCAAGGCATCACGGTAGTGGTCGATGAAGACCTCGCTGAGGCTGCTGTAGGTATGCAGCTCAAAAACCGCCAACAGGTGCTTCTCGGGGAATTGCTCGCGCAACGCCTTCACACTAGCGTTGACCTTGGAAGGGGCATGGGCGAAATCGCGGAAGACGAAGTTGTCGCCGTTGTCGAACAGCAATTCCAAACGTCGTGCGGCACCCTTAAATGAAGCGATAGCCTCATAGAACTGTGCATCGGTGACACCCAACTGCTTGCACACTAGTCTGGCCGCGTTGATATTCTTCATGTTATGGCTACCAAACACGCTCACTTCCCTCCTGCTGCCATCGGGCAAAAGCAAGGTAGTCTTCAGACCATCGCTCTCAAAAGGATGCACGCCATAGCCGAAGGTACGGCATTGTGCGCCTTGGGCAATTTTGTCGGCCTCCACATCGGTTTGGTCGTAGATGAGGCAGCCGCCCGGCTCGATGGTACGGACGAAGATGCGGAACTGTTCGAGGTAATTGTCGAAGGTCGGGAACACATTGACATGGTCCCAACCGATGCCGCTGATGACGGCGATATGGGGATGATAGTGGTGGAACTTGGGCACGCGATCGATGGGTGAAGTGAGGTATTCATCGCCTTCCATGACCATGTATTTGGCCGTCTCGCTGAGACGCACCATCACGTCGAAGCCTTCCAACTGGGCACCCACCATGAAGTCAGTCTCGATGCCGACCTGCTTGAGCACGTGCAGAATCATAGAGGTGATGGTCGTCTTGCCATGGCTACCGCCGATGACGATGCGCGTCTTGTCCTTGCTCTGCTCATAGAGGTATTCTGGATAGGAATACACCTTCAGTCCCAACTCTTGGGCGCGCACCAACTCAGGGTTGTCGATACGGGCGTGCATGCCGAGGATGACGGCGTCGTAGGTCTTGTCGAGCTTCTCTGGATACCAGCCCCATTGCGGAGGCAGGATGCCCTCTTTGGCGAGGCGCGACTTGGAAGGCTCGAAGATCTCATCGTCCGAACCCGTGACTTCATAACCCTTGCGGTGCAAGGCGATGGCGAGGTTGTGCATGGCACTGCCGCCTATAGCAATAAAGTGAACCTTTTTCATAGCAATACAAATAAAGAAGGGTAAGCTACTCATATCGCACCGCTACAACCTCCTACCCTTGCTACATTCCTGTCCTGGGGGATTTCAGAGGGAGCTGG
>JAEEGK010010587.1_pt1 | contig 21239 bp, 22 predicted proteins | sample 8958771 | NCBI WGS metagenome assembly JAEEGK01 (sample SAMN16246547, study PRJNA631951) | gut metagenome | biome: gut microbiome; feature: rumen; material: SC-attached | host: Bos | place: Iran: Karaj | collected 2018-10 | reverse complement strand
TTCTCTCACATACCCCGATCAATCCTGACCTATATTTTCTCCGGCCCATCCATATCATGCCCCCTGATGCCTGAATGGCTTGTTCTCCTCATTCTCCGCCGTATAAGGCAAATATCCCGGATTAACATCTTCGGTAGCCGGAATCAGTACAAATACCTCCTCCGCCATTCCGTCTTCGTTTCTGGTGGGAAGCTTGGCCACATAGTTACCGTAGCTTATTCTTCCGTGAACATCCTCGGGAACCTCTCCAATCGGTACAATGGGAAGTTTAGTGCCCATAGGAAGCAGCAATCCGGACAATTCCTTATTGTAAGGATCTGTGGGCAGGCGCAATTCTTTTCCCGTTACCACCAGGAAATCTTCGGGCTCGCTCTTCTCAAGCCACTCCTCCTGGGATTTGTACAGAGCAATGTTTTCTTTTCTGGTCCATCCTCCGTATCCGTAAGTAATTATGTAGTACCATTCTCCGTCCGCAGACTCATGAAGCACGGCTACAGGCAGGAAAGGAATCAGATCCGACTGGGCCATTTCATCGTAGTACATATTCGAATCGGCCATATAAATATCATCATCGGTCGGATATCTCTTTAATACCGTATTGGCAACGGAAACGCCGAACTGAACGGCTATTCTTGAATTCAATTCTTCAAGATTGGTTTTTTCTCTTAACTCTTCCCAGTATTTTTCGTCTGTGGGAACTCCGTCCTTTAAATATTTTTCCGGATATTTGGGTTTGAGCATAATGTCCGTTACAAATAATTTGGCAACTTTATAGTAGAACTGGTCGCCTATCTCATACATCGAAAACTCAGTTCCCGTTGTACTGAGCATTCGCCTGTTTAGCTTGTTAAATCCGCTTATTTCGGCAAAAGAAAGCCTTTCTTTGCCGGTGTCGGCCCCGCCGTTTTCTCTGTTCTTAATCCAGTAATCATCCGACATCATATCAAGTGATATTCCTTCATTGAGTCGCACATAATCACCCGGGTCCTGAACTTTTAACTCAACATTATCAACCTTCGAGCGCTCGGCCATATCCCTTTTGTAGAGCTGCCCTGCAAACAATACCGCGCCGGTTAATAATATGAGGATCGCCGCAATTACCAATATTCTCTTTTTCCAACCGATTTTTTTGCTCTCCAAGGCTCCCTCCAGGCATCCTTTGCTCATAAAGAAATAGAATGATATCTGATAAATGATGTAAAACGGAAAAAGAAAGGCTTCCACCATGGCATTTATCGCTGCCGCCGCCATAAATATCACCAGGACTTTGTCCCTTGTGGCAACTTCTTTTGAAAACACAGCCCTGAAAGCAATGGCCACCCAAATAAACAGAAGTATGGCAAGAAGCGTTGCTCCCGGTATTCCGTACATGAAAAGCTGCTGCAAATAGCCGTTGTGAACCGTAGTCACCGGAATCTCGGGCCTTCCTTCATATACGTCAAGTATCGGAACTTCCCAGACACGATGCGGCAAAACACCTATAAGCCATCTGGACGGCTTTTCCCGCATCATATTCATGGTAGCCCGCCATATATCGGTTCTGTCGGTTAAATTGTCTATGGCATAAGTAATCTCATAACAATCTAGTTTGTCTTTAACGCGTTCGGAATCTTCGGGGTTGGCGGCTTCTTCGTAAGCTGTCATTACTTTATCATATACAGGCTTCGGGACAAGAAAAAGCGCGGCACTGGCTACTGTAATTACAATGCAGGCCATTGCACCGAGAGCAAAACCCTTCACCCGTTTTTCTTTGTACCTGTCGTATATCAGCACAAAGAAGAATATTCCGATGCCACCGGCTGCAGCAAGAATCGCTCCTCTGGAGCGGCTAAGTCCCAACTCAGCCCAGCCGATTACAAGGTACAAAGAAAAAATAATATTTGTTAAAACTCTGTGTTTAAAATCGAAAGTTCTATATATAAGGATAAGGGTTACCAGTATCAGTACAACCGCAGCAGGTCCCGCAGTATTGGGCGAGCCGAAAGTTGACAATCGCCCGCTGACAAAGGACCCCAGCTTATATGTGTCATGATATTCGTGTTCAAGCAGTTTCCTTGTGGCAACTATCATCGAGCATACAAACGTTACCGCAAAAATTGTGGCCTGAACGACAAGCATAATATTAATCCAACGGCTCTTTTTTTTACCTTGAAGAGCAAACCCGACTGTCATTACCAGAAGGTAAATGTACCAGTTTCTCTGGACCGGAGATCCGAATGACTGAAGCACGGTACGATGCGACATAAATCCCGTCACATAAGTCATGACTAAGAGTACCGCCAGTAACATACACTGAATTCTCTTATATAATTCATATCTCAGAGCCATAATTATCAGCAGACACAACGCAACGGCACCAACCCATTTGTCCGCTTCAACCTGCCCCAAAACATGGTATTTGAGCATAAAAAAGCACAGAAATATCGTGTAAATCTGTGCCAAAACTATCCATAATTCTGTATTTTTTGCCCATGAAAAGGCCTTCTTAACCATAACTCCTCCGAGAGCGCGAACCCCTTCGCGTAATACATTTACACCTTTCCTATTTTATCACTTCATAAACACCAAATACAATATAAATCCCAGCATCAAAAACATCCCCCCGCAAGCCAAAATCAATCCGTAGGAAAGACTGCGCCTTGCAAGCGATCGGTTTTCTTCGTTCTCGATGTGCTTAAGAGCAAGCTTATGTTCAATATCGTAGGACACTTCGCCGGTTTTAAAGGATTTGGCCACATCGGCAGCATGGCCGACTATGTGAGTAAACCATGTACCCTCGATTCGCTCCGGTGCCCAGTTGGCGTCTCTGTAAATTGTTTTACGCAAAAGAAGGACCGTTCTGTCCGCAAACTCATCGATAAGGCGCATTAAAAATCCAAGCACGGTAGGGATAAATGTCATGAGAACGGGCTTGTAAACCCTTTCCTCAAGGGCGAGCTTCTTAGGCCACATATCAAGGTAAACCTTATGCATAAGGACTTTTCTCACGAAGACAAAATACATAAACAAGCCAATTGCTATGGATATAAAACTTCCGCTCATTATTTCAAAGTTAAAGAACTTATACTCATCTCTGACTGCTACGGTAATTCCGAGTCCAAGCACCAATAGTGCAGGGATTACCACCGCCGCTCTTTGAAGCATGCCGATGTAATTGCGGTTATTATCGTATGTTTCCTGCTTTTTCTCATCGACGTTCTTCTCAACGAATACACACACAAACAGCTTCAGCATATAGCAAAGAGTGCATCCGCCGGAAAACAGGAATATTGCTTCCATGCTCTTAACCAGAATCGAATCCGCTATAAGCTCTCCCGCTTCCAAAAGTGCCTCATGAAGTGCCGTCTTGGAAAGGTATCCCAGAAATCCGGGTATGCCCGCAAGGGACATGGCTCCGAGGGCAAAAGAAACCTTTAAGAACGGCTTCTTTCGACCAAATCCCCTGATGTCGTTTAAGTCAAGGGAATGCAGATTCTGGAATATAACACCTGCCGTAAGGAATACGCAAAGCTTAACCACTGTATGGTTAACCATATGAAGTACTATGCCGTATCTTGCAAGACCGCCTTCTTCGCCGAGCAGGGTTCCGCATGCGGCTCCGATGATAATAAATCCGATCTGTGATACTGACGAACATGCCAGAGTACGCTTAATATCCGTGCTGAATATGGCCAGCATGGCTCCCACCACCATAGTGATAATGCCGATACCCATTACAAAGCTTCCCCAAAGTTCGTCCTCGGGAAGAACAAGATATCCGACTATCAGAATGCCGAATATTCCGGCCTTTGTAAGAACACCCGACAGCAGCGCCGACGCAGGAGCGGGCGCAACCGGATGGGCCTTCGGAAGCCAGATATGAATGGGAAACGCACCTGCTTTTGCTGAGAAGCCAAAGAACAGGCAGAATGCCGCCGCGTAGATTCTTCCTTTTCCGAATCTTCCGCCGGTCTCGCAGGCAGCCTTAAGTTCGTCGAGCCTCAGAGTACCCACATTTGTGTACAAAAGAAGGATGCCCATAAGCAGCACAAGTCCGCCGATAACCGCAACCGCCATGTAAGTGTCAGCGGCCTTAAGGGCTTTTTTATTTTCCTCCTGTGCTACCCACACGTATGACGCAAGAGACATTATTTCAAAGAAGGTGAACAGCGTAAACAAATCGCCCGCCGCAAACACGCCTACGGTTGCAACAAGTGTAATCAGGCTGAATACATAAAATCTTGCCTTGTGACGGTCATGGCTTAAATACCTCGGCGCAAAAATCAGGCTGAGTGTCCATGCAAACAGGCTGACCGCAATATATAAAATTTTTAATCCGCCCAGAGAAAAGAACAGTCCCTGTCCAAACAATCCTTCAATCGCCATTAAATCAAACCTCCGGCAACCTTTTCAAAAAATGCCACAACAGGCGCCTCAAACACACCCAAAAGAACACAGGCTATTACAAACAACACAAGAGGTACCAGCATCTGCCATGACGGATCGCACTTTTCTCCCGATGTTTCTTCCACAGGGAAATATGCACGCAAAACCATCTGCAGCATATAAATCGCAGTTAACAAAGCGGATATCAGAATCGCGCCCAGTCCCACATAGCCCAAAACCGTTCCCGAGCTCACAGCCGCACTCGCAAGCTGCCACTTACTGAAGAATCCGCACAGTCCCGGCACACCCATAAGGGACAGAGCCGAAACAGTAAATATAATAAAGGTCTTAGGCATTCTCTTAGCCATGCCTTCAAGTTCATACACATAATTCTTGTGAGCCTTGGTAATAACCGCACCTGCGCAAAAGAAAGAACAAATCTTCATTACTCCGTGAAATACCATATGTGTCATGGCTCCCACCATTCCGAGAGGCGTCATAAGTGTGGCGCCGAACAAAATGTAGGAAAGATTGGATATGGTTGAATAAGCAAGTCTTCTTTTGATGTGCCTTTCTTTGACCGCCATGGAGCAGCCGTACACAATCGTGAAAATGGCAAAGCTCATGGTAATGTACTGCGCAAGAGAACCCTTTAAAAACTCTGTTCCGAAACAGTAATAGGTCAGTCGAATAATGGCAAAAGCACCTGACTTAACCACCGCAACCGCATGAAGAAGTGCCGTAACCGGAGTAGGTGCTACACCGGCCTGAGGAAGCCAGGAATTCACCGGCCATACGGCTGCCTTGACGCCAAAGCCAAAGAACGCAAAAACATATACCAGTCTTAACACGATATCTCTTCCGCCCGGAATTCCGCCGTGAATGACACCGCCGAGCTTAAAGGCAAAGGATTCGCCGTAAGCCATTAAGAATATCAGCGAAATAAACGCAAACGCAGCGCCGCCGAGTGAGAAAACTATATATTTTCTGGTGGCGGCAATGGCGGCATCGCTAAGGGTAAACAGAATAAGCGGAATGGTAACAAGGGTCAGCATTTCATAGAAAACGTACATCGCCAGCATATTGTCGGCAAAAGCGATACCCATGGTTACACCGAAAGTTATTACGTAAGTTCCAAAGAAAGTCTTTTCTTTAAGCGTTTTTTCGCTCGCTTCATGAGCCATGTACTCTGTAGCGTACAAAGTTGCAAGAGGCCACAGCGAGGAAATCAACGCTCCGAATACCCTCGAAAGTCCGTCTATCTTAAAGGAAACCGTATATTTGTCCACAAACTTAAAGAGCACCACACCGGTCTCCGGCGGATTCACAATAAGCATCCACGCCACAGCCGAAGTAATAACGGTAATGCCCACCGCAATTATAAGCATAGACCTTCTCTTCTTAATCGGAGAAAGAATCAGCAACAATCCTGCAAAAATCGGGAAGAATATGGCAAAGAAAATCCAATTGGCATTCATCACATACCACCTCCCACAAAGAATTTGGGCACAATTCCCACCAAAACGCTGAGAATCGTCAGCACTCCTATGGGAATGTATACCGTCAGAGGAAGCTTAAACACTTCCTTACCGTCGTCTTTATAATCTTCTCCCGGCAAAAAACCTCTCATAACAATAGTGAAAAGATAACCTGCAGTCAGAAGAGCCGAAATCAAAAGAAAGGCCGGTCCGCCCCAGTCGAAATTATAGAAATTACTGTCAAGGGAACCAAGGATTAAATACCACTTGGCCAGGAACCCGCCTGTAGGCGGAATACCTACCATGGACAAAGAACAAATCGTAAACATCCAAAGAAGAACCGGATACTTTTTACCGATTCCCTTAAGGCTGTCCACATTCTTGGAGCCGGTCAGAATAATAAATACGCCCGCTATCATAAACAAAGCGCACTTGGCAAAAGCATGGGCCAGAAATTGTAAAAGCGCACCTTCATAAGCGGTTTCGTTAAAAATCGCAAGTCCGAACAATATATATGAAACCTGGCTGATGGTTGAATAGGCCAGACGCTTTTTGAGTTCTTTTTCAAAATATGCCAGAGTGGAACCCATCAAAATCGTAAGAAGAATCAGTATAATCCATACTATCTGAACCCAGGTTCCTCTAATAAAATCTATTCCCACTATATAAAAGATTGCACGAATAACACCCACAACACCGGCCTTAACGATTACGCCGGACAGTACCGCGCTGGCAGGTGATACTGCAATAGGATGAGCTGTAGTGAGCCATGCATGAAGCGGCCACATACCCGCCTTAACACCAAAACCGATTATCATAAAGAAAGCAGCCAGGAGTATTAATCCTTCGTGTCCCGACACAAGTGTCATGTCAAGTCTTCCGCCCTCGGCAAAGGTTAAATCCACGCAATACTTATTGAGCACATAGAACCCAAACAGCACGAAGTATGCGCCAAAGAAGGAATATATCAGATACTTAAATCCCGCCAGCCTTGCTTCTTTGGTCTGTTCATGCATTACCAGTGGCGCCGACAGCAGTGTCATAAGTTCGTAATTTACGTAGAAAGTAAATAGATTTGCCGAGCATGCCATTAAAGATATAATGCACAAAACTCCCACATAGAATCCCCAGTATCGCTTAAGATGTTCTTTGTCCTTCATGTAGTACAAAGAATAAATTCCCGCGCACAGAAAAAGTGACACGGCTGCCACCAGAAAAATGATGCTGATTCTGTCAACCCTGTAGGACAGCGCCAATCTTTCATTAAATTTGTACAATGTAAAAAAGTTATCCAAAACCGCTGCTTCCTCTCTAAGCAAACATATCAATTCCTTTGCCGATTAACTCAAGTATGGGTTCCGAGCAAAGGCCCAGCGCAACGTTGAGCGCTATAAAAAGAATAACCGTAATCGTATATCCGATCTGTTCTTTTGTATGTATAACCTTGAAGCCGGTACGACCCTTGTATAGATCTCTTTCGGGCGAGTAAATACGAACCACCGTCTTCATAAAGTAAATAGCGTTTAGAATCGTGCTCACCGCCAGTACTATCATGGTCGGAAGCATCTTACCGTAATTGGCAACCGCCGCCTGCATGAACAAGAGCTTACTGATAAATCCAGAAAACAGGGGAATACCCACCATGGACAACGCTCCTGCCGCAAAACCCATGCCGGCTATCTTGTTTCTGTAAGCCGAACCCGTCAGATCCTTAAACTTTCTGCTGGTATTGGAAGCATCCGTAAGTCCGATTGCAGATATAAACAGCATGGACTTGGTAGCCGCATGAGAAAGAATCTGGAAAATCGCAGCCACCATTCCGGCTTTCGTGCCAAGACTGATACCCAGGTATATGTATCCTATCTGGGCAACCGAGGAGAAAGAAACCATTCTTCTGATATCGTCTTCTCTCGTGGCACTGATACTTCCGAAGATAATACCAAGCGCCGCAAACACAAACGTAACATTCAAAAGAAGCGAGCTCTTAACAACAGAAAATCCTATAACTCTGTATATAATCTTTATCAAAAGGAAAATGTATCCCTTTGAAACCAGACTCGATAAAATCGCTGCACTTGAAATAGTGGAATATCCGTAAGCATCCGGGAGCCAGGCATGGAAGGGAAACAGCGCACTCTTTATGGCAAGACCCATTATCATGAAGGCTATCGTAATAAGCAAAGGCTCATGATACTGTCCCGAATTTACAAGTGCCTGCACGCTTTCTTTGATATTGCTCATAAGCAGGTGTCCCGTAAGGTCGTATAACATGCATACGCCCACCAGGAAAAGACCGGAGCCGAGAAGGCTCATAATCATATATCTGACCGCCGCTTCAATGGTACGTCCGTTCTGTCTTATCATAATAAGACCGCAGGCAGAAATCGTATTAATCTCTACGAATACGTAAGCGGTAAACAAGTCATTGGTATACACCAGTGCGATGAGGGAACAAAGCATCAGGTTAACCAGAATGTAGTAAAGGTTTTGTTTGGTATCCTCTACTTCTTCTAAAAGTTTCTTTCTGCCGCCCGTCATGGAAAGAAGCATAATCAGGCAAAAGAAAGTGGCCATAGCGCCTTCAAGCACACCGCCCCTTACTTCATTGCCCCAAGGCGCGGGCACATGTCCCATGGTGTAAGTAAAGCTTCCGTTGGCTATACAGTAAAAAGTAAGACTCAAAGAAAGCGCGCCCACAACGCATATCAGCACAGTGTTAACCCATTTTGCCGCCTTTCCCTTAAGAAGCGAGCTCAAGGACGAAGAAACCAGACAAAGAATTATAGAAAAAAGAGGAAAGTTTTGCACAAAGTCGCGCATCATAATCCCTCCTTTTTAAGTCTTAAGGAAATCTCATCAAGGTCGAGGGTATGATATCTCTTGTAAAGACGAATAGTCAGAGACAGCATAAGCGCGGTAACGGACACGGAAACCACAATACCCGTAAGTACAAGACCGCTGGGAATAGGGTTAATGTATTTGTCCGGCTGAACCACGCCGTCAATAACAATGGGCGCAACGTGACCCTTGATATATCCTTTCAGCGCAAGGAACAGGTACACCGCCGTATCCATGATGTTGAGACCGATTATTTTTTTGATAAGATTCTTGTGAAGCAAAAGGTTCGTAAAACCGATGGCAAATATTATCAGTGAAACCGCTTCCGCATAGTTATTAAGAAGGTTTGTGTTCATTCTACAGACCTCCTTTTCTGAACATTGCATAGAAAGCGTACATGGTACATGCCACCACGCATCCCACCGCAATATCAAGGGGAAGAATCAGACCGGCGCTGATAATGTGTCCCGGAATTCCCTTGGAAATATGCGAATCGAGACCGTTGGCTCCGCAAAAGAACGCATAACACTTGGCCAGAGCGTAAAACGCAAGTCCCGCGAAAATAACGGTCTTATAAACCTTTTCGTTGAAGAATTTCTCAGTCTTTTCAAATCCGAAGGCATTAAGATAAAGAATCAATGCCGCACCGATTATGGCGCCTCCCGAGAATCCTCCTCCCGGAGACAGATGTCCGTTCAGAATAACGTATATTCCGAACAGAATAATAATGGGCACCAAAAGCATAGCCACCTTCTGAAGAATGGCATCGTGGTGGGGCTCAAAAATCTTATCTTCTTCCTCGGCTTCACCGATGGTTTCGGTAATCTTGGTATCTTCAGGATCTCTTTCTTTTTTATCAAGTCGCAAAAGAATGGTTACGGTAATAGCCGCAACAAAGAGCACGTGGGACTCTCCCAAAGTATCGAAAGCACGGTAATCAAGAATCATGCCCGCCACAATATTGGTGGCGCCGGTCTCTTCAAGACCCTTCTCCACATATCTTCTTTCGACTTCATTGTTGGCAGGATTGTCAAGCTCACCGGTTTTGGGAAGTTCACTCACCGTAAGCAAAAGCACAACGCTAAAGAAAACCGCAAACAATACCGCAAAGAAAGTATACAGAATCCTGTATCTTCTGAAGATTCCGCCTTCGGTATCGCTGTAGACTTTTTCTTTAACACGCGCTACGTCTTCTTTGTGCTCCTGTTTGGTGATGGCAGTAACTTCTTCGTCATCATCCCTGATGGTCATGTTCTCGTAATAATCGCTGTTACTCTCGTAAATCCATGAAAGAAGGCGTCTAAACATTTTCTTTTTCTTCATTCTTGTCTGCCTCCTTTACTTTCTTACCGCTTGCATCCTTAAACATGGAATGAATTCGGTTTAATGTCACAAAGAATAATACGCTGGTGATTCCCGCGCCGACGGCAGCCTCGGTAATAGCCAGATCCGGAGACTCAAGAAGCATCCAGATAACTGACATAATAAGGCTGTAGGACATAAAAATCAGAACCGAATTAAGCAGATTTTTTGAAAAACTAACCGCTATCGCGCACACAACCAGGAACGATAACAGCACACACATAAAAACAGTCATATTCTTTTCCCGCTATTTAGTATCGATAAGTTCTTTGGATTCTTCTTCGTCACATACATGGAAGTGAGCTTCTTTGTCCTCTTCCGTGTAGTTAATGAGCCTCGAAATAAGGTGGCTCGAAACCGGAGAAGCAAACCAGAAAAATATAAGAACCAGCACAAGTTTGGCACTTGTGAAATTAATACCGTTTATGATAACCGCTCCGAGAATTATCTCAGCAAAAGCAAGGGTGTCGCCGCTTCCCGCAAAGTGCATTCTGTCGAGTGTGTAGTGAAGTCTGTAAACTCCCAGCACTTCTACCAGAAAGCCTATGATTCCGAGGGTTATGAATAAGCAGCCGGCTATCAGTCTTATAAGATTAAGCGTTTCCATTCTTTCTGGCCTCCTTAATCTTTTTTCTCGTAAGATATGCGCCCACGTAAACCTTGCAAAGCACAATTACCGCCAGAAAAGAAATAAGCGCATAAATAAGACAGATGTCAGCAAGATATCCCTCGCGAAGCTTAACTAAAAGCACCACAATCATGGACATGGTCAAAGTACCCAGCATATTGATGGCTACAATTCTGTCCGCAGGAGAGGGCCCCAAAATCGCCCTGAGCAGACACAATATTGCAATGATTCCAAGTACAATCAGTACCACCGTCGCAAAAGTACCGTATGTTTCAAAGAAGGCTTCCATACTCATATTCAGTCCCATCCTTCCTCAAGCTTCAAAAGTCTTTTTTCAAAAACCGTGTCGTTAAGTCCCGCCGCCAGTGATTTGTCGTAGCAGTGAACCGTAAGCTTATTGCCCTTAACCTTAACCGAAATGGTGCCCGGAGTAAGGGTTATGGCGTTGGCCAGAAATACTCGCGCAGTTCTGGTCTTAAGCCTGCTCTCAAAAGTTACCATCACGGGTTCTCTTTTTTCTTTGGAATGTAAAAAGAAAAGTTTATAAAGAACAAAATTGGCCTTAATGATTTCCTTGAGCAAAACAAGAGCGTATACAATCATTGAAGGGAATTTTTTTAACAGAACTATATCTTTTTTTATGGAGTAATCCATAAATTTACATATAAACAGAAGCATTACCGCGGATAATACAAGACCGAATATCGCAATTTCAAGGGTAAATGCCTGATTAAATACTATCCAACATATAAAAAACAGTATAAACACCTTTTTCCTCCATACGTATTTCCCACGTTATCCCTTATTATATAGCATCGCAATTATAAAAGTGCAAGCGACAAAATGCCCATAAAAAAGCTGTTATTAATTTTGCAAATACCTATATGTTATAATAAAATTCGGTGATTATGAGGAGGGCACCTTTTTGCCCCAAGTCACTTTTCGGAGGCCGCATGAAAAACAAGGGAATTTACAGGAAAATGCTTGCGTTTGCAACTGTTCCGATTCTTTTATTCGGAATAGGCATTACTATTTTCAGTTATGTGAGATTCAGGGATACTCTGTACCTTGAAACCAGAATCAATATGTCTGATATTGCGCATTACCTTGCCATCGCATACGACAAAGCATATCCCGGTGACTATTCTTTGGTTCAAAATGCCAAAGGCACCTATGATTTGTACAAAGGCGACAAGAACATAACTTATGACTATTCCATTGTCGATTCATTTGCCAGAGAAGCCGATACCGAGATTTCCCTTCTTTACAAAGACGTTCGAATTCATACCACTTTTAAAACCGCTTTGGGTACCCGCTTTTCCGGTGTAAGTGCCAACAAACAGACCTCCGATATGGTGCTGGGTAACGGTGCCGAAGCCTTTTATAAAAACGTGCCCATTCTGGACACCGAATACCTGGTATACTACGTGCCCATCAGGAACTCCGACCACTCGGTTACCGGAATGGTGGAAGTAGCCAAAAGAACATCAGACATCAAAAAAAGTGTAAGAAGCTCCGTATGGCCTATGTTGTTACTGGCTATACTCGGTATGGCTCTTGTGGCTTTCTTTTCCTACGGATACACAAAGGGCGTTACCAATACCCTTAAAAAGATTCAGGACTTCCTGGGACGTATAGCCGCCGGCAACCTTTCCGCCGAAATGGCACCCGAATGTATCAGACGAAACGACGAGCTCGGAGATATTACCAAATCATCCATCCAGATGGCCAAAAGTATTCGTGCTTCAGTTGAGACCGACCCTCTGACAGGCCTTAACAACCGTCGTTATGTGCATTCCGCAGTTGCCAGAATTGCTGCCCGCTCGGATATGACCGGTGTTCCCTTCTCCGTTGCAATCTGCGATATCGACTTCTTTAAAAAGGTTAACGATACCTACGGTCACAACGCCGGCGACGAAGTTTTGAAGGCAGTTGCCTCCCAGCTAAAGAAGGCCATGATCGGAAACGGCTTTGCAGCCCGCTGGGGCGGTGAGGAATTTGTCCTCATCTTTGACCGTTCCAACGTAGAAGACTCCGTCAAAATTCTCGAAAGAATGGCCGACAACATCCGCGCCATGATAGTCTACGCGGAAGGCTACGAAATAAAAATTACCATGACAATGGGTGTCAGCGCCGGCACCTCAGGTGACGTTGAAGCCATCGTCGAAAGCGCCGACGAAAAGCTCTACTACGGTAAGGAGCACGGCAGAAACCAGATTGTATGGGAATTGCCAAAGGGTGATAAATAAGATAAAAAGCCACGGCTGCTGCCGTGGCTTTATTAATCGAATTACCGTATTTTAATTTCAACCTTTACAGGTTCCTTAACCAGTTCCACAAATTTTTCGGCATCTTTGGTGGAACCCACAAGGTTGCCGTAATGAACCGGGATGGCTACCGAAGGCTTGATTTCATTAACAAGCTTAGCGGCCTTAGCGGCGTCCATGGTGTAAAAGCCACCAACAGGAACCAGCGCAACATCACATTTTACAGCGCGGGCTTCTTTTATCAGGTCGATATCGCCGGCGATGTAGATTCTTTGGCCGTTAACGGTAAGGATGTATCCGACCCAGCCGGCTTTCCTGGGATGGAAGGGCTTTAAGATGTTGTACATCGGTACGGTTTCCAGCTTCAGGCCATCAATATCAAATGTAGCACCGGGAGTGACGGTCTCTATGCGACTCACTAAATCGGCTACCTCGCCGGTCTTTTCTTCCATAGCGTCGGGAACCACCAAAATGGTTTCTTTTCCGGCTACTTTCCGAATGTCCTTTGAGGAAAAGTGGTCGTAGTGGTCGTGCGTTATCAGAATAAAGGCCGCATCATGAGACTCTTCATCAATCTGAAACGGGTCGATATAAACTGCCCCGAATTCGGTCGAAATTTTTATACTGTTATGCTTAAATACCGTAATGTTCTCTGTCATATTCCCCTCACCCTTTTTATAATTGTCAAAGAAAACTCTTACAATATCTGCGAATACTTGGCTTTAATAACAGAAATGGCTCTTTCCTGTACCATGTCGAAGAGATACAGCTTGTCACCGGGAATATTCTCTGAGGATACGAAGCCTCCTGCCATGGTGGCGTGACCGCCGCCGTTGCCCCAGCCTTCCAGTACTTCTGCTGCCAGAACGCCCGCATCAACGTCAGAACGCTCGCTTCTGAAGCTGAACTTGTAGCCGTTGTCACGTTTTGCAAAAATAACAACTACTTCTGCCTCGGCAAGTGCCAGGAAGAAATCGCTCAAAGCCGCAACAAGTGCATCGGGACATACAAAATCGAGGCAGGAAAGACATACTTTTCCGAATACTCTCGCATGCTCAATGGCTTCACCGTATGCTCTTAAATCGGTGAATTCCATGTTGTTGGTCTCTAATTCTCCCAAAAGTTTTCTGTCTACAAAGCGGAACAGATAACCAAGCATTTCAATATCAAATTCGGTAACGCCTCTGCTTAACTGGAGCGTATCCATTCTGAGTCCGTACATAAGAGCCGTGGCAACCTTAACCTCGGGCTTAATGTCCAGTTCTTTGTAATACTCGGCAATAATGGATGCGCAGGCACCGGTTATGCGAAGGTCGGAATATTCATAATCAATCTGTACTACAGTAGGATGATGGTCGATTGCCGCAAGCTCGTCACCGATAAAGTCTGTGGTGTTGCCGTTGTTCTTCTGACAGTCCACAAGGACAATCATATCTTCAGGCTTCATTTCATCCTTGATCTTATCGTAAGGACTGAGCTCTATACCGCACAAAGTCAAAAGCTTAACGCTTGAGAGCTTATCTATCTGTCCCTCGTGGCAAATCCGCGAACTTATCCCGAAATGCTCAAGCAGTTTCTGAAGTCCGAAAGCGGTGGAAATTGCATCGGGGTCCGGGAAATTGTGGGTCTGAATCCAGACAACTTTGTTCTTACATAATTCAATCAGCTTATCAGGTCTCATGGGCAATCCTCCTGCGTACGACTGTAAGGGTTATGGGTTATTTTATTTTTAACTGCTCGCAGATCTTCTTCTGCGCTTCATCTTCGGCTTCCTTGGGAGTCCAAAGCATCTTCTGATTGTCACCTAAGAATCTGGGAATTACGTGAAGATGATAGTGGGGAACGCTCTGTCCCGCAGCTTCTTTATTGTTCTGGATAATGTTGACACCGTCGCATTTTAAAACTTCCGTCTGTCTCGTTGCTATCTTTTTGGCAAGAATCATAGCCTTACCAAGGGTCTCTTCATCAATCTCAAAAACATCGGTGTAATGTTCTTTGGGAAGGATAAGAGCATGACCGGGATTGGCGGGAGCCGCATCAAGAATTACGTTAAAGGTGTCATCCTCATAAATACTGTTGGTAGGGAAAACTCCGTTGGCCAACTTACAAAAAATGCAATCGTCTTTTTTCAACTTACTATCCTCCTAAACAGGTATATGCATAATGGCGAAACCGCCTAAATTAAGCAAAAACAAATAAAGTGTCAAGAAGCCTCAGCGCCTTAAAGTCACCCTTCATACGCATCTCTCCTGCCATGAAAGCACGCTGGAAGGTCATGTTGCCCTTTAAAATGGCGGAGAGCTTCTCATCTGTAATGGAAATCTCCACATCAGCCTTGGGGGCTTCTTTGTATACGCATTTAATATCCGAACCTTCTACAGTTATGGAAAGCGGAAGCTTGTGTCCTTCAATCTGGAAAAGATAGGTTACATCCACGCTCTCTTCGGGATGGAATGCCTTCTCGAAATCTGCGATAAACTTCTCTGAATCATCATCCTCGGATACGCCCATCATATTCCTGAACATGCTGGCAAGCTCGGAAATGTCTTCTTTTTGCTGCTGAACGTAAGCATCGTCGGAAGCGTATTTGGAGAGCTGTTCGGTCTCCTGGGGGGTTAAGTCGGAGTTCTTGGTCATGTTGACCTTCTGCTTGACCGCCTGGTTGGAGGCAGGGAGACTTGGGAACTTCTGGCTGATGGTGCGATACATGTTCTCAGCCTTCTTCTCGATTAAGCGGATGTAGTCTTCATTGTCCAAAAGTTCAACATCTTCGATATATCCGCAGATACCGCTGCAGGGAAGACCGCCCAAAATCTCCCATGCATTGGAGAGATTCAGTTTGCCTTCTCTTTCGCCGTAGGTTGTAGCCATAACTATGGGACACATGTAAATCTTGGACAGTTTTTCTTTGTCCGCGTAGAGCCAGCAGGCATCAAGGAAAGACTGCATATATCCGCCGATTCCGTACCATTCTACGGTGGTGGCAAGAATTACACCGTCTGCAGACTTGAGTGTCTGGGGAAGAGTCGTAATGGTATTCTTCAATTCATGAAGGTCGTAGCGCTCTACCGTAACATGCAGTTCTTCAAGCACCGCCTGCATCTTATTTATTACAAAAAGTGTGGGATCGTCTATGAGTCCGCGACCGCCGTAATAAATATTAATTTTCATTCGGTTTCTCTCCCTTTTTAACAGGCTTTGCCAGACAGAAAATAACTCCCATGATAAAGCCGGCCACAACACCGCCGATATGGGCACCGTTGGCAACATTCGTCTGTGAATATCCGTTGTATATACTTAAGATAATTACATAAAGAACGCGGTTTACCGACATGCTCTCCCTGGTCACTCTCTTAAAAACAACCAGAGCCAGTAACACGCCCAGCAGCCCGAAAACAGCTCCGCTGGCGCCTACCACGACTATGTCCTTTTGGCGTACTATTTCTTCGATAAACATTGCGACGTCTCCGACCAAGCCGGATACGAAATACATTACCGTAAAAATAACAGGCTTAACTTCCCTTTCGACAACATTGCCTACCAGAAAAAGAAGGAGCATGTTACCGGAAATATGCGCAATGCCCACATGCAAAAACATTGATGTAAAACTTCTGTAAATATCCGTAGGTTTCTCAATCAGCTTAAGTCCCACGGCACCTTTATTATATAACAAAGAACCCGTTAAAGTACATATAATGAAAACAATTACATTGACGATGATAAGGGCCAGAGTAACTTTCGGAGCGCCCTTTATTGCCTCAAGTATCCTCCGAAAAGTTTCTTTGGCAGTCGGCCTTTTATACTCAACCTGATCGGCTTCTTCTGCAGGGACTCCGTCATCGGATACACTTTCCAGAATCCGCCTGAGGCCGTAAAAATCGTCTACCTGATTCTCGTAAGTAATAATCTTTTTCTCGGATACGTCGTAAATCCAGGAAAAAGCATTGTCGGAGCACACCTGTCTTGCCACGGAAATGTCGGAAGTATAAGCGGGACTCTCCGAATCCAGGCACAATACCGTCATATAGTGAGTGGTATAGCCTGCATTACCCATCTGAAGAGTCATTGAAGTGCGAAAGCTGTTGACAAAATCAGTGTTATACTTGCCTGCGTCCACAAAAATAACCGCGTTTACCAGCGACTGCATAATGTCGTAGTAAATACGGTATCCTTCCTGCTCTTCGGAAAAAATCATCTTCCTATAGCCGTTTTCAGTTAGTGCTCTTTCCAAACCTTTTGTCATAAACTTACTCCCTCTCATATTTTACCAATTGCACAAAAGGTTTTCAATTATATGTTGAGGTTAAACCTGCAGCATGGACCAGTATGCATTTATTCCCAAAAGTACCAGTCCGCTTACGCACAAAGAAAACGCAACGATTTCTTTAAATCCCGGAATGTATCTGTACTTTGTGAACAGAATGTTATTGGAAAAAAAGTCTGTTTCCTCAGCTTCTTCCCGAATCTGCTCAGGCTCTTCCCTGGTTTCATTGACAAAAAACTCAAAAGCCGTGGAAAATCTGGGATTTTCATCCGAATACATTTCATATATCCCATATACCGCATTTACAAGTTTTTCGTCTTCGTTATCGAGACGGGTCATGAGGAACTGAAGAAGTTCTTTCATTCCTTCTTTTCCGTTTGCCTTATCCTTGAGAGGAATAACCGTAAACTCATATTCTTTGGTCAGGGGATTTTTAAAAATCATCTCCGGCCTGAATACTATATCGCTCTCGCTTAAAAGATACTTTGACGCATTTTCGATAACACAATATATACCTTCAAATAAAGCCCGAATTTCCTGCCTGTCTGCGGGTCTCGTGCCAAAACGGTTTAGAAGGCTTTCTTTTCCCGATATATCTATATAGATTTTGCTTTCATTATTAATGATTCGGGTTTCCGGAACAATAATATTTTTGATTCGGTTATTTTGAAGCATCTTGTGTCGGAAATCTTCACCGGTTTCAATTTCGCTTCCGTCTACAGACATGTATGTGTTGTTAATTTCGTAAATCATCTGAATCGTCATTCTCTACTCCTTGAAGTGCCTTTTTTACCGTTTCCGTTAAGTACATTTTTTCAACGGGGCTGACTCTTTTTACTTCTCTTTCTTTGCAGATTCTCCGATTATACCCCTTGTACAGAGGAAATACCCAGTCCGCGGAAAGCTGTATGAATACTGTATTTCCCTTGGATGACACTTCCATCTTAATATTCTCAGCCGCAAGATAAGGATGCTCATTTTTTATCTCCGAAAAAGTTTTCTCACATATAGCCGCAACCTCTTCATCGCTTACACCGTTTTTGTCACGTATTGTTGCCGCCAGCCCGTTTACATCCATAATCATGAGCGTCTTATCGTATGCGTAAATCCCAAGATAAACAAACACCACACACAGCGCTAACAGAAAGGGCACCAGAATCGCCGCTTCTACAGTGAAAGAACCTTCCAGCCGCCTCAAATTAATCCTCCCGCAATGACACCTATGGACAAAAAAGGAATAAACGGAAGCTTAGTATCCTTCTTAACTTTTTTAAGTGCCAAAAGAATCGCTGACAAAACTGCCGCAATAGTTAAGGAAACAAAGAGGGACATAAGAACAGTGGCACTTCCCGCCACCGAACCGATAAACAGCAGGGATAACGCATCGCCCTTTCCGATTCTTTCTTTGGAAAAGAAAGCCACAGCATACATCACAGCCCCGGGGAGCAGATCAATTAAAATAGTTCTGCTCTCTTCACCAAGAAACCGCTCACGGATAAGAAAAGCCGCCAGTATCCCCATAAGGCAGATATGCCCGTTGATTCTTTTCGTTCTGATATCCCTGACCGCACAAGGTACTATCACCGCCGCCGTAAGCAGCCACTGCCACAATTCCAGTTTTCCAAACATCATTCGCAATAAAAGCATTTTCTTTTTCCTCCTGCTTCACTTAAGGGAATTTTGTATATGTTAAGCTTTAACTCCGGGCAATCGGTCCGAGTATGATATCTGTTGCCGTGAGGAGTTATATAAACGTTTCCCGAAGTCTTTCCTTTTACACACTTCTCACATGCATAATACTTTGACCCGTTTTTGCTTCTTTTCTTGTTAAGTGAAGAGGCCGGGACTTCGTTGATGGTGGTTTTGAGCGCAGTACAGTTAAGGTGTGTATGATAAACCTCCGAGTCTTTTGTTACATAAACCATTTCCTCGTCGGTATGCTCGGGTGTGTAGCCCGTAAATTGTTTTGAATAATATCTGTTATGAAGCCGCATTCCTTTGTATCCCGGTATCTTAACCGGCGGCTGCACCATATAGTCCGCCCACATATCAACGTATCCGTTTGCACCTGTGGCTGTTACTCCGCAGTACAAATCCTCCACAAAGTTATATGCATAGCTCTTTCTGATTCTCATGATAAGATCGCCTTCCGTAATAATGTTTCCGCATATATCCGATAAGCCGTCTTCGTCTTCGCCGCTGTTACTTATAGCCGCATAGACATATGAGTTCTCCACATACGATGCTCCCACATCCCCTAGTATTGCCCCGATTTCGCTATGGATTCCGAATATCCTTATAAGCCAGATTATTACCATGGCAAAAGAAAATGCCACCGGCAGAATCATAAGCGCCTCAATCGTTGCAGAAGCTTTTAATCTTTTCATATTTTCACAGAGGGCAACAGCGATACCCTTCCCTCGCATGATTCCGGGAGAGAATACTTTTTCCTTTCTTTTTATTTTTTTGTGCCGGGAAGCGCATCGCTGTTACCCTCTACTCCAAGTCATATTGCCTTTTTATTGTGTATTGATATCCGAATTCGCTCTGAAGATAGGCGGTCACCACCCACCTGTCAAAGCAGAAGTCCAGCCTGAATCCGTCTCTTTCTGTCCATTTCCTGACATTTAACTCACACAAATCCATAAATCTTTTCGTCAGGGTTTCGGTATCTGCCATAGCAACAAACATTCTCAGATAATCCCTATAGGTCAGCCCTCTCTCGTAGCCTTCCTTTTTTTCCTTAGAGAAAAATCCCCTTAACGATGTCTGCCACTCGTCTTCCGACTTCATAAACGGAACCTTTTTTCCCTGCAAGAGCAGCTTTATGTCTCCCACACTTTCCGCAAAGCTCCAAAGACTCACAACCGATGCCTCCAGTGCGGGAGCAAGCTCAGGTTTAAGGATAGCGCCCGTCACCACTTGGGAAAAAATCTTTATCGTGTTCATCCTTTTTTCATCTTTCTTAAGTGCGGCCATATTCATGACTTCCCGCGTCAAAAGAATCCTGTTAACCACACTTTCAAGATTATGTGAATCCACGTCCTTTCCCGCTATAAGGTACTCCGTCTCGTAGCTTAAAACCGTATCCTTTTCTTTATTCAGATAATTGTTTGTGTATTCTAAGAGATATTCCTTAAAAAACAGATTGTCCGTTAGGTCGGACTTTTTACAAGCGGTTGAATTGCCTTTGTTTAATGCCCTGCCGCTTACCAGAGCATTTTTGTTTAGCTGAACTCCGGAGATATCGGATACATCCTTTATCACAAGTCTTAAAGAACTTAACAAAGAAACATCCTTATCCCCAAGAATCGTATCCCCATAAGCTTCCTTCCACTCCTCCAAAACAGGACTTTCAGGCAGCTCTTCGGCCGGTTCCTGTGCTTCCGAAACTTCTTCGTAAACCGCTTCATATCCCTGAGTCGCTTCAAATAGGTTTTGAATATGAGCAAGTCCGTATTTGTGTTTCATGAAGTTAACCGCCTGGGCCCTTACAGCCGCCCCGGCATTATCGGTAGCAAGCCTGATTTCGTCGGTTTCGGCAAAAGAAGCCGATATCTTTAACAAATCCTTTCCAGAAAGAAGCGCCAAACCTCCCTCATCAAAGTTTTCGTTTAAGTATCCGATATAATGCTCCTCCGGCAGTATAAAAGAATCCGTATCATATCCGTAGGTTGCATCCACAAATATGAGATTGTATTCCTTCCACAGTTCCTTTTGATATTCTCCGAATACCGATCTTATTGATACCTCCGCGGCTTCCCCGGCTCTCGCTCTTACGGCACTTTCTCTCGCCCCATACATTAAGCCGATAAAAAGCGACATGCAAATATATATTGCTATGGCAAAGAAAACCGTTACATACCCCTTTCTCACAGCTTGTCGGTCTGCTCGGTAATCTTTTCAAACAAAGAATTCACAATCTTTGTAATCTGGGTTTTAAAGATTACAACCAGCGCCACAAGCACAACGATAATAAGAATTACCTCAACGGTACCCATACCGTCTTCTTCTTTTAAAAAGTCCTTAAAAGTCTT
>JAEEGK010010585.1_pt1 | contig 21243 bp, 49 predicted proteins | sample 8958771 | NCBI WGS metagenome assembly JAEEGK01 (sample SAMN16246547, study PRJNA631951) | gut metagenome | biome: gut microbiome; feature: rumen; material: SC-attached | host: Bos | place: Iran: Karaj | collected 2018-10 | reverse complement strand
ACCGTTTATTACATAGGGTGAACGAGGTAAAGTAAATTCCATATTCATACAGATTGGAACTCCATCCTGTTCACACATGAACTGAACCCTTACATCAACTTCTGTATTATTCATATCCTATTCCTTATGTTTAAGATAGACATATAAAGCACAATCAGCTTTGCCTGAGATTATATTAACATCATAGTCATCCCATTCAGTAGGTTCATTAGAATCATTTATTGTCATATGTTCTTTTCTCAAAACATTAAATGTAGGGAATGATTCAAATATCGTGAGATAACTCGGCATAATAATTGATTTAAGTTCTTTGAATTTCATTTTAATCCTCCAGTATCATTTCGAATAGCAATTTTATTCCTTTGACTAAAATACAAGTAAGGGATGTAAAGAATGCTGTCCGAAGATAATCGAGAAAGGTAAGATGATAACCTGTTATATTTTCCATTGTCATAATTATCTGATGGTATAATGGAACATCTTGCAAACACCATAAAATGATACCACTGATAAAAATTGCAGCAATTATCAATCCTATAAACTTAAAAATATATTTCATTTCTCCTCCCATGACATAGATTCTTCATCAAAATAATGAGTTCTATGATATTCTTCAAAATATTTCATTTCTTCATTCAATTTATAAATATGATAAAGTGTACCTGGAAGAACCAACAAATAAGCAATAAAGAATGGAAGTATGAAAACAAATCCTTCATCATCCACTCCAAACTTCTTATACCATTCCAATTCTTTCCAAGTCTTACGGTTTCCTGTCCAACGGTAATCCCAACCATAATCACCATCACCGGCATAACTATCCCATGTTTCCCATAACATTCCGAGATAAGGATGCTTTGTGTAATAACTATCTGTTACGATACACATCTGACACCAGAATCCATTTTTGAACGGATGTAATAAACTGCGTAATACCGACTTAGTTTGATATTTCATCTCAGCTTTCCTTATAATGATTCTTCATAAAATGTGCATAAAACTGTTTAGTGCAAGTTTCACATAAATCAAACGATGTTCTTGCATTAGGTACAGGAAGTTCGTAATTTGTTATAACAGTAATATTTGATTGATTTTCTATTGAATAAATCTGTGCTCCACATCTGTCACATTTAATATACGTCATTTTATTTTCTCCTTAATAATGAACTTAATTTTTCAAGCCTTGCACGTTCTTCAAGTTGTCTTGCATGTTCTTCAGATGTTACCCGATTGTATATCGTTATCACCTTACCACATCTTGTACAGTACATTGGTGCCGAATAGTCTAAAGATTCTGAATAGACTGAATACTCGCATTTACAGTAATCATTGTCTATAGTGTCATAATACGGATTCTTTGTTTTTATCACAGTACCCATAGCTTACCAACCCTTATCTTAAATCATTTAATTGCTGTTTTTCTTTATCGCTTAAATCTTCATCAAAACTTACATCGCAAATTATAGGCTGTTCTGAATTTAAGGGTATTCTAAACAGACAGTTGGTTTCATAATACTTTTTAAGTATTCCATAATCTTTAATTCTTAGCCACCTGCCACCTGTTACACCAACTTGTATAAATCCACCACGGTCAAGAAAATCAGTATAGAATCCCCACGATTTATCTTTAGCATTAAATATCATCTTATCACCTTCATTTCAATATTGTTCAATACACACTTCTTAATATCTTTCTTATCCTTAATTGGAATCCAGGTGTACCATGTACAATCCGGGAACTTGTCATGTTCAGCTCTACCGAACATCATCACAGTCTGTCCACGATTGAAAGCTGATTCATAGAACTGTATCTTTTGTTTGGTTAGCTGTTTCATATTGTTCCCTCAATTTCTGTTGTTCCCAAATCTGATTAATTAAAGGCTTTTGATTTCCACCTCGTTTGAAGTTCTCATATATCTCATTACTAGCCTCTTCAATGGCTTCAAGAAACCTGCTCTTTTCTTTCTGTTTCGCTTTTTCAATCTTTTCTCTACTCAACTCCGTAGCATAAGCAAAATCTTCATCACTCATAGAGAAATATTCCCAATCCCATTCTGTCATTTCTCCGCCTCGCTATCCATAATGCAATTCAACTTCACATTTCTGCGAATGTATTTTCGTTGCTTTACCTTACAGCTTTCCTTGAACTTCAAGTATAAGTAATGGCTATCTTCCCAATAACATTTAACATCCTTGTTTTCTTCTTTTCCACCTGTTCGGTAATCAACTATTACAGTCATCTACTCCACCTTCTCCCAATCTTCAAGTGCTTCTTCGGAAGGCCACCAATCAGCCAAACAAATATGACAAACATCTCCTTCCTCATCAGGTTCATTTGAAGTATCAATAGCAGTTACCATACGAGTTTCTGTTCCATTTTTCTCATGAACAATATCCCCAACCTTCAGGTCGGTCCATTTAAGTTTCTTTTCTTCCGGTTCTGATACAAGATAGGCAAGGTTCCAACCGCAGCTAACATCACTTACAACAAATCTTTTAATTGCATAATCAGGTTGAATATCTTCCAAAACTTGAGCAAGTTTATTTTCATTAACATATTGCCTTAGATTAAACATACAATCCGAAACAATAACCTTGCTGCCAATTTTCAATTCATCAGCGTTCACTGCTGTGTATACTCTGCTTTTATCAAATTCCATAATTTTGCTCCTATAATTTAATATTAGAATTTTCACTTTTTTGGGTGATATCCATAATAAGGATAATCCTCAGGACTGATACTATAATTGTTTCTCTGATTGTACATCCATTCCTTATCAGGTTTTTCTTCAGTAAGAAGTTCAGGTTCATCAATAGTTTTCTGATACATCATTCCACGTTTAATGGCAAGGACATAAGAATCAAAAGGTGACATATCTACGGTTTCCTGGCAAAGTTGAGCTGCCATGTATTTGATATGTTCTTCCCTACGAAATTCAATTGGGTCTATTGCTTCATTCATAATTTATATCTCCTTTATATCAGCATGGTTTACTCCTGCTTTAATTTTTGAAACATATCACCAAGTTTTTGAAACATATTATCAAGTTCTGCTATTGTCTTTTTGTGATAGTTTATTGTGTTTTCTTGCCGCTCTAAGGCATTACTCCAATTATTTTCAAGAGCACGAATAACTTCGATAAGTTGACCTTTTTTCAAGTTCACATAATAACTAGTTTTGTGTACAGTCCAGCCAGCCTTTTTAAGTGTTCTCTCAATTTCTTGTTTTCTCAATCCCTCTGTAAGTTCTTCTGTCATAAATTACTCCACGCTTTACCGTCATAAACCATAATCTGTTTTCCATATTGGTCTACAATATAAATAAGGTCTTCCCAATGTCCAAAATAAATCTTAAATAATTTTTCAGCAGCTTTCTTCGCACCATTAATTGTGTAATAGCATTTAATGTTATCATTATCAAACTCTGGTGAAGAACTTACATATTGCTCACCTTGATGAATGTAGAAACCAATAAAATAATTATGATAAAAACTTGATGTTGGAGACCGTAACATTAAAGCATACAATTGCTTATTTTCAACAACTTCTTTTGTCGTTCTATTTCTCATAATTTATATCTCCTTATCGTTCCCAATGTTCACAATGACAATACTGCCTTTCAAAATCAATAATTTTATAAGTTTCATTTCTTTCTACTCCTTAATTCTTCAATATCTATTTTAAGATAGAATTTATACCAATCTGTTTTGGCAATATCAGAATAATAGTTGAAACAGAAATCAATATCATCACACATTATCCGGTGAAGTACATCGAACAGGTATCTGTCAACATCTCTTTCACAACCGCTGCAGCACATCTGACCATTTGTATCGTTTATATCAAGTCCATACTCACCACTCATCATAGATAACTGATTATACAATGTTCCACCACATTTACTTAAATCAACTATCTTATAATTTTTAGGAAGTACCGATAAATCCATGTCTTTGATATTCATATTTACTCCTCAAATATAATATTCAGGATGCTGAGCCCTAAAATCTTTTTCCCTGTCCTTTTGGATTGTCTTTAATCTCTTAAGACAACCCCAAGTTCCATCAGCAAAATCTCTACTATGTCCAACTTCATAATCGTCACCATACCAACAGTAACAATATGTAGTTGGATCAGATTCATTTCCACTTTCGATAATCTGTGCCGGACAATCTTTACATCTCATATAATCTCTCTTTTTTGAATCCTTTTATCTTGTCTCCACTACATCACAGTAAATAATACCTTCTTTTGGTACAACCCTGAGCGGTACATTTCTTACAAACACAGTTCTGATATAATCAATAGAGTGTACACTACACCATTTATAATAAGCAGGTTTGGTTCCCTGTTTTATATCATAAAATGGTACTAATGCCTGAACATCACCACCATGAGTAAACGCATACTCAAATTTCTTTAATCGTTTCATCTTAGATTTTCTCATTTATTTTGCTCCTTCTTACAGAAATGTGGACAATCTTTACATTTCTCATGATTATCTTTTTCAAGTGTATCTGTGTACTTCCAACAATCAACAGTATGAAAATTTGAACAATCCCGGCTATTCTTTTTCTGACGCTTAGTTTTGAATAATGGGAAATCCAAACTCCAACGACACCACTCAGTCATTACGCACATACCTAAGTCTTCATACTTATATGCATTCTTACAGGCTTCACAGATATCATCATCTGATACTTTATATTTCTCCATAATTCCCATTCGTTTAGTAAGGGAATCAGTAGCCTGTAATTTCTTTAATAATTCAACAATGGTTATTTTCATTTCATCTTATTCCTGAATTGATTAAGAACTTCATCTTTTATCTTTTTGGATAAATCTTTATTTACGACAGATACAATGATTGGTTCAACTCTATCTTTAATATAAAACTTGTGATTACCTTTGTTTTCAAAATAGGCTTCAACATCATCAAGAGATATTACAAGTGATTCCTCATCCTGTGAATCCACAATCAAAATCATATTTTACTCCTATATCTTTAATATTAGAATCTTTAATTTTTCACAAGGTAATAATCCTCATTATATTTTTCATTCAATCGTTTTGTTATCTCATTTATACATTTATAGATTTCATCGTAAGTTTCTTCAATCATGTCATCAGGAATCTTCGGTGGGTTTGAAACCTTCTTAAAATCATCACCCAATACAAACTTGTTATAGCACATAACATCCATACAATCATTTACTGAAAGTCCAATATATTTCTTCCAGCCTTCTTTCCTTACACATATGATAACTTCTTTGATGTTCACAATCCATACGGTATCTGAAATCTTTAAGGGTGATTCAACATTAATGTTACCAAGTCCGTAAATCTTTTTAAGCAGGTTATTCACAGATTCATTTCGTTTACATTCATAACGAAACTGCCTAAGTGTTTTCATAAAAGATTTTCCATGCAATAAAGCAATAATTGCTGCAGTAATTCCACTTACCTTAAAAATAAAACCAATTAAAATAAAAAATGCAAAAAATAATAAACCTAAACCTAAACCATCCATTTGAATACGCTCCTTTTATTCTTTCCATTTTTCATTATCAAATCTGAATTCACCTTCAGCCTGTATGGCTTCATTAATAAGCATGATTTCTTCTTCGGTAAGAAGTTCAGGTCTATCTATGACTTTAGCTGCACATTCATGAATACCACAAATCATATTAAGGTTTATCAGATGATGACACATACCGTCTTTTCCCATAGAGCTGCAGCTATCTTCACGTGTAACGAAACAAGGACACTCCGAACCCTTGCATGGCTCAACCGCAATTGCACCAGAATTATTTTTCATTTCTTGTGCAGGTATTTCACCTTTAAGCCAGTCTGAAATAAACTCACAGAATTCAATGTCATTATAATCCTTATAATATTTTGATATCAGTTCATTCAGCTGTTCGTTAGAAATATTATAACTCTTCACTTCCTGTTTCTTTCTTTTAATGATATCGCTCAATATTAGAGCCATAAAGAAACCGGAAATAAAACAACCCAAAGCAATGATAATTACAGTATTCATCAGAATAACTCCTTTGTTCTGTTATCTTCAATCTTTACAAGACTGTTTTCATAATCCATTTTAAATTGTTTATAATCTTTTATTTTCATAAATACCGGTGTAAGTTTAAGATTGTAGTAATTCAACAAATCCATAATATAAATTGTTCTGCTGAAAGGAACTATAACATATCCGTCATTTATTTTTTCAATCATTTGCGGCATATTATAGACATCTGCTCTGAGACAGAAAGCCTTGGAATCATAAAGTTCTTCACAGGTCGCTTCTACACTGCTGAACATATCTGAATAATCTTTAATGACATCTTTAAGGGATAATGCAATAACATCTCCGTCAGGTATTGTAATTCCACAAAAAGTAAATAATTTATAATCCATAATCTTTAATCCTATATTATTAATTATAGATTTTTTAGTTCTCTCGAAACAAATATTAAAGCATATCAAATATTTATAAAAAACTATGGTAACTGTAAACCCCTAATATGAACTATATATCCTGTATATGCATTTTTATTTGTGAATTTGAATGTGTCTATAATTATAAGTATGAATACAGAAGAATTAATTGAAAAACTTATAGATGTTATGTATCCTATCTACAAAAGAAATTCCAAAGGCTGTATAGAAGCATACAAATTGGACAGAAAAGAACCTGTAGATGTTGATGGAATTACATTCAGCTGCTGGAGAGAGTATGTCTGTTATAAAGTATCTGAATATCTTAAAGAGAAATGTCCTGAAGCAGACATTAAATTGGAATTAAACGGAAACGATACACAGATATTTCTTGAAATTAATGACAATGAACAGCAGAAATTAAATCAAAAAATTTACACTTTTCTTGAAAATAATTTTTAAAATTAACTTTACATTTATTTTACTATGTATTATAATTACAGATAGTTAGAGATAACTGAGAAGCAAATTATGGAAGTAACATTTAAATTAACACAGGAAATGATTGAAAATGAACTTTTGAGTGTTTATTATAATACATTTGCGTTTAATGGTTTTGGTTGTTATATGAAAAGTCCTTTAGGTTGTAACTTTATAAAACATCTTAATTGTGATTATGGAATGAGAGATTATTGGATGGAAAAAACAAATCCCCTTGAAATACACTCTATTGATATTTTTGAAACACCTTTTGGAAAATATGCATTAGCAAACTATGCCGACCAGAAAAACATTTTGAGTGGTGGGGTTTTTAAGTTAACAAATAACAAAGGTAGAAAATGTTTTAAATACATTGGTTGTCGTTATGACGTAAGATGGTATTAAAAGGAGCAAGTTATGACAAAGGTATTTTGTGAAGTTGTAATAAAGGATGTTCTTGGAAAAGAACATGTTTACAAATGCTGTGGTAAAACACAGGCAGAAGCAGAGCAGAAACTTTTAAAACAGTTTCCTAGTGATAAGATTGTTCGTTCAAAAGTTTTGTACGAATATGAGGAGTAGGGATATGGAGTTAATACCTATTAAACTTTCAGAATTAAATGAAAATGAAAAATATCATGTTTATGATGATAATTCACATATTTATTTTTCTTCACATTTTGATAAAAGAAGAAAAGTATTTATTACAGAAGTTGCACATACACCTTGGACTGAAGAACTTCGACCTCATGAGATTAAAGCGATTGGTGCAGAAATTATAACACATAAGGAACTTTGTAATATTAAAACAGGAAGTATTTCAAATATTGTAGAGGAGTAAATTATGGCAAGTGAAAACAAGAAAAAGAAACTTAAAAATTCTTATTGTGTAAAAGGTATGCTGAAGAATAAAGATTATTATTCAATTGAAGATATATTTCATATTATGCTTTTTGGTACAGATGAAGAAAAAGAAGATGTTTTGGCAGCTATGGTTTATGCAATGAATGTTCAATTAGACCATTTAATTGGAACTTTAAAAACCCATAAACATGAATAAAGGAGTAAATTATGCAGATACTAGATTTAACTTGTAAGAATTGTGGATGTGAATATTCCGTTAATATTTTGAAACATTCTGTAATCCGTTATTATAACGGTCATGAAGTTCAGATGCCAGATATTGAATGTCCAGAATGTGGTTCTGTTTCATATTCAGAAAGATATCTTGATGACCCTTGGGATGAGGAGTAGGTTATGAAGAAATCTTGTTTTAGTATTTTATCAGACAATCAGAAATATTTATTATGTATTCCAACATTCTTTGACCGTTCTAAGGATTTCAAAATAAAAGTTCGAAAAGAATATAAACATTATTATATTCTTGAGAATGGTGACAAGATTTCTAAATTAAAAGGTAAATGGTTGAAAAATGTTGATGAGCCTTTAAGATATTCAACATTATGTAATTATCGAAATGAAGATGGAAGTGATTATAAAGATGAATTGGATAAACAGTTTAAGGAGCAAGGACTATGATAAAAGATGGTAAGTTCGTTTGTTCAGATTTTCCACAGTATGAAATTAGTTGGGGAATGTTGAATCCTGAAAGTAAAAAGAAGATTAAAGAGTGGCTTGATGATAATGTAAGAAATCTTTGTTCTAATGTTATGATTGAAATAAAAGATACTAAGAAATGTCTTTCTTTTGTTGAATCTTTTGTAAACGAAGTTTATGACCAAATTCATCAAGTTGGATATGCTGAAGGTTATCAGAATGCTGAATTAGATAATGAAGGAGAAGGATTATGAGTAAACCACATCTACCTACACGTGAAGAAGTTATAAAGAATCTGGCAGCACCGACAGTATATGTTCACATGGAGTTATTACCAGATACAGTTCGTGAAAGAGTAAAGAAACATCATGAGATGTCTCAGCTTGAACGGGAAGCCAGAATGCTTGATGCTTATTTTGTAAAGAAAGGAGATAAATTATGTTAGCAGTAGAAAGACCAAAAATACCAAAAGTAATTAACTATGTATGGTGGGATGGATACAACAAGGAAGAAGTTGAAGAAGTCTTTCCTACCGTCGGTTTTAGTCGATTTACTGTCCATGAAGAAGACCCTTGTGAGGTTAGAATTGATATGGGTGGTAATCATGTTCGTCACATTGAAGGTGGAGTTTATCTTTGTTGTGAGATTGGTCATAGTAAAACAGATATCTTCACTTTAAGTAAGGAACAGTTCGAAGAGTTTTATCACACCATTCCAAAGGAGTAAAAGATATCACAATGAAAATAAGGATATAGGAATTATTGTATAACCGTTGTTTTTGCTTTGATGATGAAATTTAATCCGAATTGTTTACCGTGGGTTGTAGAACCGTATCTTGTTCCACTGGACATACCGTAAGTATTAAAAGTATAAGGACCATATCTCCAGTATTGACCACCGTCTGTACCACCATCATCTCGATGGGTTGTATAATTATATCCGTGCTGATGTTCCTGTATCTGGTCGTCTTTAAACTCACCCAAAGTATAGGTATCGTGGGAATGAATTCCTGTAGGATTGGCTGTTTCGTCATAATTATTATCACTCTGACCAATCATTACAGGCGTACATTCTCTCATATCAGGTAATACATTGGTGTTTCCGAGTATTGCATAAAGCTGAGGGTAATGTGTGGCAAGTTCAATATCTGTTCCTGTGGTATCTCTGCCATCACATATAAGCCAGAATTCATTAGGTTCAGTTAATCCATAATAAGGAAAAATAGAACCTACAGGAACCACTTTATCAAAAACATTACTAATCATTTCAACAAATATTTGAGGGGGTAATAATCCTATTTCTTTATCAAACAATTTTAGATATTCAGAATATTCCATATACGAAATATATAAATTTATATATTTTTCTATGAAGAAGATTAAATCAGATGTAATTCTTAAGAAAGGATCTCACGGTTGGGAAGCATGGCAGACAAATAAATTAATCGCCAAAGTTTCTGGTTTTTCTGAAGAATCAAAAGAGGAAATTATGAAACATATTCCGGGTTATGAAAATGTCATAGAATCTCGTTTCAACCAAATGGACAATCTTAAACAATACACTCTCTCAGAATGTTCTCAATATCTTGCATCTTTATTCTTCGACCTTAGAACAATTCATTTCAAGGCAACAGGTTCTGAATTCTATACCTATCATGAACTTGCTCAAGAATTGTATGAAAAGACTGAAGATTATTATGATGATATGATTGAGACCGCTCTCGGATATGACAGTAATGTTTCAGCAATGTACGTTCTTCCGGGTGATTGGAATTTCGTTGATGAGAACGGTTCATTCGATACAAACGGTCAGGTTGTTCAGACATTAATTCTTGAACGTCTTGAACGCATTTACGATGTACTTGAAAATGTACAGGATTATGACAGCATGGTATCATCTAAAATTGATGGTATGCTCGAATTTTATGATAAAGAAATTTATAAACTTTCACAGGCTTTGAGGTAATGATTATGAATACAGTATCTATAAGTAAAACAATTGAGAAAGCAACAGGATTGAAAAAATCTGAAAAACAAAAAGACTATGTTCGTGATAGTGGAAATGGAAACATTGCTTACAGATTACAGAGAGTAGACCGATGGCGAAATGGAGATTTTCATATTGTAAAATATTATCAGAATTCTTACGATTTGTATCTGGATAATGTTGATGCTGCTAAAAAAGGTGATGATGTAGTAAAGGTTCTTGAAGATTTAGGCTGTACAAATATTATTCCTCATATTGACCGGAAATGGATTAGATTTGATATACCTACGGAAGAAAAGATTATGAATGGATATGAAAGAAATGCTGATTCTATAAATATTATTTTTGATAAAATTAACTCAAGAACAATTAAATCAGATGCCAATATTCCATTACCATCAGATGAACAATATCGTCAACAAATACAAAGAGAAAACATTGAGTATTACGAACACAAATATGAGAATAGCAAAAAAATTATGTTGAATCTCCTTGAATATGTGTATGAGATGAGTGATACATCTAATATAACAGACGAACGTGTTATCAATGCTGAAAATTTTGTAGATGAGGATTTATAATGATTTATGGTTTATATATTTTAGTATACTCAGAAATTTAAGGAGATAATAAATATATGAATCAGAAAGGCGTATGGATTAAAGGCAGTTGGTTTTCTGCCAAATCTTTTTCAGATACTAAATCTAAATTAATCAAATCGGGTCTTATGAAATCAGAAGACCAAATCATGCAAGGTTATAAACCTGAGCAGAATGACACAGGTGTTCTTTATTCTTGGAAGAATATGCCTATCGCTTATTACGATATTCCTACTTTGAACAATATGGTGTTTAGTAAACATCTTTGGGAATCTATCCACGAAAATCAGTTCATCAAGGCAGCTCTTGATAATCATTGTTATTGGGGAGAAGACCAACACAGAGACAACTCAGAAGTTCTTCTTGAGAATGTTGCAATTCGTGTAAATGATTTTTGGATTGGTGACAACAATCTGGTGCTTGGAAATGTAGATTTGATGGACACACCCAAAGGCTTGATTATTTATTCTCTTGCAAAGACTGGTATGGTTGGTACTTCATCTCGTGGTTTTGGAGACCTTATTGATATTGGTAATGGACTTACGAGAGTTGATGAAGATACATATCTTGCTGTTAGTCATGATACAGTTGGCTTCCCGGCAGTTCCGCAGGCAATGGCTGTTTCTACTTCAGGTTCAGTTGTAGAAGGTGGAATTAATTCTCTTATGGACCTCGAAAAAGGACTTCGTGAACAGATTACTTCAGCCATTGAAGAGGCATATGATAAGTGTCCTACTAATGATTGGATTGCAGCAATGTTCAATGCCCTTAATCTTAAAGACAAACAGACAAAAGTATTCCCATTGGCAAGTTCTATAAACATGAAGAACAGATTCCCAAGTACAAAGGCTGTTAAAAGTTCTCTTAAGAAATATCCGTCAGACAAGAATGTTAAAAAAGTGTTTAAGAAATAAATTTCTTGACGAATGTTATACTATCCTTTATTATTACAGATAGTAAGATTATATCGAAAGAGGTTACTTTATGAAAGTTAAGATTATTAAATCAGATTATTATGATAACCCTGACCGTATTCTTATTGGTGTGGATATTAGTACTCACATTGACCTGTTTGAAGACGCTTATAGTCAGATTTTTGATTATAAAAAACAATTTGATTGGAATACTGATGGTGAAGATTTCAATAAAGCAAGTGCTGAACTTGACCGTATTGTTGAAAACAATTTCGCTGCAAAGTTTGGTCATAAGGCTGTTGAAGAATTTCATGATGGAGAAACCCAAAAAATTTCTGTTTATCACTGTACTTTCTGGGGTGACAGAAACAATCCTAATGACATTAAAGTTCTTCAGGAATTACAGGGTCAGGCTGATGATAAATGGACTGACAATGGCAAGGTAGAACTCGCTATTTATGATGAAGAAGTATATAGTGGTGGTACTTATTTTAATGACTTTGTAGAGAAGTGGGGAGATATAGGTGTTGCACTTGCCGGAACCATTACTGTTGGTATTAGTTTCCCTGAAGAGTTTGATTCTGACCCTATGTATGATAATGTAAATGGTCTGCACACTCTTAAGAATTCTAAACAGATTAAGTCAGGCTATACTGGAACAAATGTGTCTGTTGAATATGGTCCTTATGGAGAAGAAAAGGAATTTCCATTCTTTGATATGAAAGGACATACTGATGAAGAACTTGATGATGAACTGGGATACTATGAAGAAGTTAAAACAGCTTGGGGTTCTGATGGAGAATCTTACATGATTCTTGAAGACCACGCTTATTCCGAAGATAAGATTGCTGTTCTTGAAGATGATTGGAATGACTGGCAGGAAAGATATTCGGATAAATAATCGTTTTTTTGTTTTTGATAAAACCCTACTGAGAGGTAGGGTTTTTCTATTATTAAAGTATACAACAAAAATTAATGGAGTAAAAGAATATGAACTTTCTGTTCGATTTGCCGCAACCTGAAATTAATAAGAAAATTAGACTTATAACTTTTTTCAGTGGAATTGGAAGTCAGGAAATGGCTATGCGTGATATTGGTGCTGACTTTGAAATTTATAAAGTTGTCGAGTTCGATAAGTATGCTATGGCATCTTATAATGCTATACACGGTACTAATTTTGAACCTACTGATATTTGTACTGTGCATGGTAAAGACCTGGAAATTACAGATAAGGATAAATATACTTATATATTATTCTACTCCTGGCCTTGTTTCACTAAAGATACTCTTATTCTTACTGATAAAGGGTATAAGAAAATTGTTGATGTGAAACCAGGAGATTATGTACTTACTCATACAAATCAGTGGCAGAAAGTTCTTAACTGGTTTGATAATGGTGAACATCAAATTATAAAACTTAAACCTATGTCTGCCGATGTAATTGAATGTACAGAAAATCATCGTTTTTATGTTCGTGAAATGTATCGTAAATATCCACATCTTGAAAATGGAAAGCGTGGTAATGTACGTTTTTTTAAAGAACCTGTATGGAAAGAGTGTAAGGATTTAACTAAAAAAGATTATCTTGGAATTGCTATCAATCAGAAATCAGAACTTCCTAAATGGGAAGGATTGAATATTTCCTGGGAAGATAGAGATAGAATAGAAGTTAGAAATGATATTTCTAAAATAATTGATAAAAATTCCTTCTGGTGGTTGATGGGTTATTATCTTGGTGATGGCTGGGAAAGTAACCAAGGTGGGATTGTTCTTTCTGCAAATGATTCTAAATTACAGAAAGTTAAACCTGTTCTTGAAGACTTAAATCTTCATGCAACTATAGTAAAAGAAAGAACTTGTTACAAAGTTAAAATTCTTTACAAAGAATTTGCGGCTTTTGTTCAGATGTTTGGGAAATATGCTTATGGTAAAAAAGTTCCAATGGAAGTATTAAATCTTCCGGTAGAATTACTTAAATCATTCCTAGATGGTTATTTCTCAGCAGATGGTCATATTAATGATAATAAAATTAAATGTTCTAGTGTAAGCCGGGAACTTATTTATGGAATTGCTCAGTGTGTTTATAAAGTTTATAAAAGACCTGTTTCTATTGCGAAACGTGATAGGGGTAATACCTGGGTTATCGAAGGTAGAACTGTAAATCAGAGACCTGGTTATGAACTAAGTTTTAAGACAACTTCAGATAGACAGGACAAAGCGTTCTATGAAGATGGATATATCTGGTGTCCTATTAAGAAAATTGAAAAGAGCGATGTTCAGAATGTTTATGATATTGAAGTTGAAAATGACCATTCATTTACAGCAAATGGAATTATTGCTCATAATTGCACAAGCCTTTCCGTTGCAGGAAAAATGGAAGGAATGAAAGAAGGTTCGGGAACAGCAAGTAGTTTGTTATTTGAAGTAAAGCGTATTTTTACAGAACTTCCCGATGAACAGCTTCCCGATGTGTTATGTTGGGAAAATGTTCCACAGGTACATTCTGAACAGAATATGCCGGAACTTCAGAAATGGCTGGATTATTTGAAGTCTCGTGGATATTATACTTATTACGAAGACCTTAATGCGAAGAACTTCGGAATTCCTCAGAATAGAGAACGTTGTTTTGGTGTATCGATACTTTCTAAAGACTTTATCGAATTTGAGTTTCCTAAAAAGATTCCTTTGCAGTATGTTATGAAAGATTTCTTGGAGAAAGGCAAGGTTGATGAAAAGTATTATATTAATAGCGAGAAAGCTGATAAATTAATTCAGCAGCTTATCGATGATGGAAAACTTGATTAATATTCCTGCGAAGTTGGATAAAGTTTCTGATGATGGAAAATTCTCAGGAGCAGACGAACATCGAATAATGGATGTTGGTTGTAATTTGGCTAGTACTATTACCGCCAGATATTATAAGGGTGTGTCTGCTCATGGTGATAATCTTGTTATTGTTATGGTGAATGATGAATAGTAGATTGACAGAACAAAAAGAAGAAAACCAAACAGAACATATTCCTATAGATTTGAGTATAAATCAACCAAAAATGATTCAGATAGCCAATTGTATAATGGCAAGAGAGAATCGGGGAATCTGCAACTTTCAGGGAGTAGGAAATGGAGTTGTCGAAGAATGTGAATGATATTGATAAACTAAATCTTGATGTTACATTGATACCTTATCGTAGGGGGTATATTGTTGATCCTGATGATAAGGATAACGATATTTGCAGAACGATAAAAGCACAATATTGGAAAAACAGTATTTCTAATATTTTTCACAAAGGAACTTTTGGTTGTACAGGGGTCATTGAAATAGAAAATGAATGATTTAGAACCATTAATGCTTGGTGGACTTGGAGAAAAGGTCAGCAATGGTGGAACTCAGTATTATAATCAGGATAGGGTTTACAGTTCTGATTCTGTTAGCGTTACTATCAGTACTGTTCTGCAGCCTTGGTATTTGGTAGAGGAAACAGAAAATGAACGATGATATTATATTTTATGGAAATCTCAATGATAAGAATGTTCAGGGTTATGCATATTCTGTTTATGGAGCAGACGGATTGTGTGCTACAATAACTACTGGTTGTGGTGGTGGACATTTACCTATGATTATTAAGGAAGAAGATGATAGAGAAAGTATTAAATCTTGCGATGAGAGGAAGATGGATTGACAATAAATGGTGTCAGCAACTTGAGATTGGTAGTGAAGAATGTTGTAATACAATTACAACTGCTCAGAAAGATACCCTTATTTTAGTGGTGGAAGAAAATGGAAAAGAAGAATATCATGAAAATAAGAACTGTAGGACAAATAAGCAATGAAGGTAGTCAGGCAGGAACTGTTATTAATACCGATGGCCTTTGTTTTACAATATGTGCCTGTACTCATGGATATGCTATAGGATATATAATTAATGAAGAAGATGAAGTTATTAAGACAGGAAAGAAATGAATTTGGTAAACAGATTCGCAGTGGATATGAAAAACATACTGTAAAAGCAAGATACTCAGACATTCATTCTTGGGGTGTGAGAGAACCTGAAATCTGTCCTACGCTTACAACTTTATCTTTCTTGGATATTCTGCTTTTGGAGGAAGAAAATGATTGCTGATGTTGTTATAGGTGGATTACAGGAACATCAAACTCCAAGGACAGATGGGATTTGTCCGGCTATAACAGCGGCTTGTGGTATGGGTGGTGGACAAACTCCAATAATTTTTGAGATTATAGAAATTTCTAATATTAAAGGTAACGGTTATGGAAGTAAAGATAATAGGATAATGGACTGGACAATGGATAACACCTTTGAAAGTGCCAATAGAATATATGACAAAGATGGTTTGTGTCCTACTATACCGTGTTGTCAAGGCGGTGGGATTCAACCAAAAATATTAGTGGAGGAAGAATGTCGGGGAGACAATCTAGGATAGCGGCTGAAGTTACTGAAGGAAAGAATATTCGATTTTATGATACTAAGAATGGTTCGGCGATATCTGAGATGTATTTACAGAATCCTTATGGGATTGCTAATACAATACTGACAAACGGAAATGGAAAAATTTATATGAAAGATTATAGATTTTATGAACAGGCACTTGAAACCTTAGAGAATAATGATTGTAAACCAGGAGATGTTATAAATGCTTTTAATCGAACTGTGGATAGGTCAGGAGTATCACCAACGATAACAACTAGACCAGATGGTTTGAAAACAAGTATATTACCTGTAGTTGAAGGAGATAATGAACAAATGGAAGAAGTTTGGACTAACAAAAAACCAACTGAAGGACAGAAAAAGAAGAAGTACAGAATCAGAAAATTAACCGAGAAAGAATGTTATCGTTTGATGGGTTATAAAGATGATGATTTCAATAAAGCTGCGAAAGTAAATTCGGCAACACAATTATACAAACAGGCAGGAAACGCCATAGTCAAACAAGTATTAATGGCTATATTCCTACAAATGGGAATTCAGGGAAAAAAGAAATGGAATGAAATGACTGTTGAAGAACGGCAGAATCTTGTAAATAGCAGTTTGGATTTTATTTAATATAAGACGGACAGTAATTTAATACTGTCCGTTTCTTTTATATATTTATTTATGAAGACACGAAAAGAATATAAAGATTATTATTTAGGTAAATTAACCAAGATGTTCCCCGGACTTACTCAGGCTGATTACAATTCTGCTCAGGAGTTTTGCTATAACGAAGAATGGGATTTGAAAGATACAGATTCTGTTGAAGGTCTCAACGATGCTTGGAAAGAATATGAGAAACGATTTGATGAAGGGTTTGAAGTTATGAACAACCGACAGATTAAATCGGGTTATGAAAGAAATGCTGATTCAGTAAAAAAGATTTTTTCATCAGATAATAATTCTGATGAAAACAATGCCTTTTTAAGAGGATATGATGACTATTTTAATGGTAACAGAAAAAATCCTTATAAATATGGAACTGTTGAGTATGAGGATTGGTGGGAAGGTTATCAGGAAGCTATAACGGATTTTGAAGATTAGGGAGAAACAACATGATTAAATCAGCATTGGAACGGAATAATTACATGATAGAATTTATAAAAGTATATACTCGTAAATTCAAATCAGGATTAGATTATTATTATCGTTCTAAAAACAGTCCTTATTTTGATTCTATTAAAATTTATTATGATGATGGAACAGCATTATCGTTATCAGATTTGGAAAAAGGACTTTGTGCAAACGTTTCTTTATGGAAATATGACACAACTCCATGGGTACTTGAAGTTAACACGAAATCTTTTATTTGGATTAATCGCAAAGATGTGTATCTTACCGGTGATTTAGATACTGACATGGAACTTGTTGAGAACACGTTGAATGAACTTTTAACAGAATCTCCAAATGCTTATACCGAATTTGAAGAAAGCAAATTTGAGTTTGAAAAACATAATCATAAATTAAATGATGGTTCTGAAATTATAAATTCGTTAAAGGAGAATAATATGAAAACAAATATTAAATCATCTAAAGATTCTGATTTGAATATTCTTGTAGATTATCTTGATGATAACTGGGGTAATGAATCCCAAAGAGATATTTTTAAAAAATTTAAACAGGAACATCCTGAAACATCGTTGGAGTTTATAGATTTTGTAAAATATCAGAATGATTATGATGTAAACGATGATACTCCATATGAATATGAAGATGAAAATGGTAATCTTTATAGTTGGGAAATGATTGAAAAAGAACTTACTGACTGGGTAAATTCCGGTGAATTTGAAAAGCAGTTTGGTAAAGATGTTCTTGATGAATATAGAAATTCTGATGGAAGTTATAATTATAATGCTTTGTATGATGATTTTTGGGATATAAGTTCTAATGGAGCAATGTCTTACATAGGTTCATCAAACAGAAGAAATAATATGAAAAAGAATATTAAATCATCGAACGGTAACTGGGAATATCAAAGTGATGATATGGATGAAGTAGAAAATGAAATAGGAGATATTGGAATCAGTTTTACGGAACCTCTTCTATTGGCTGATGATGGAACAATTTATACTCGTACAGGATTTAACGAGTGGCTTAAATACCTTGAAAAGGAATATGGTGATAACTGGTATGATGCTTATGAAAATTATCATTGTGATAGCGATGAAGAATTCATAAAGATGTGCAACGAAAGTTATTTTCATCATGATTTTGGTCACACACTTACTCTTTATAAACAGGGTCTTAAAGATATTGCCGAATCAATTGCTAAAGAAATTCCTTCTAACAAACCCGCTTTTGCAATTCCAAGTGGTTTTGCTTTTGAACTTTACCCTGAAGAAGAGGAGCCAAGTGGATTCAATTCTTACTGGATTGATGATTTGCAGCTGAACTCTGACAGTTTTGTTTGGGGAATAAATCCTTCTCTCGGCAATAGATTTGATGTTGCAATTGTTCCTGATTATCTTTGGAATGGAAATGAAAATATTACTTCGAATAGGAGAAATGATATGAAAAAGAATATTAAATCATCTTATGAATACGTTTGGGAAGTTGGAGAAAAAAGAAATATTCCTTTTGAAAATGTGAAAGATGTTTTTGAAGGTTATGGATATGGTGAAGAAGAAGCTGATGATTTCTGGAACTCTAAGATGAGTGATGTTAGCGACACTTGGGATTCTTTTCCCGAACTTAAAAAGATGTTCGGTTGGAAAACAGTTAAATCATCTCATCAGATTAAATCAGGCAGATTCATTAAATCAGGTGCAGGAGCTGGCTACGATGTAACAATTGAGGGTATCGAACTTGATACTCAGAATTACAAAGTTATTTCTGATGAGATTGTTGATGAACAATATAATGAACATAATACTCTTGTTGAAGTTCCTGTAAAACCTTGTAGTGTAGAATGGGAAGCCGAAGATTATTATAATCGTGTATCTTCAGAAGACGGTATTGAACTTGATGGCATTCAGGTAATGGAATATTTTGATGATGATAAACGTGTTGACGGTGGAAAAGCAACTCTTAAACTCATATGGTATCAGACTGATTCAAACGAATTTAATAATCAGGGTGAATTTACAGATATTGAAACAGCGTGTGATTACTGTATACCTGACACAATCAGTATAAAATCTTTATTCTCTGCTGGTTGGATTCATTCGGACCTTCCTACAGAACAGATACATTTTGAAGATGAGTATCATGGTTATGGTTTGGATATTGGTGAAGTATATTACTATGAAACAATGTCTGTAGATTTGGTTGCTCCAAATATCTCTGAAGATATTAACTGGTTCTTTGCACATGACCATGAACTTGAAAAGATTTTCTTTGACAATGAAGAAGATTATGGAGACGATGAGATTGAATCATCTCGCAAATCTAAAAAATCTAAACACCCTGATGAAGTTGCAAAAGATAACGGTGCTGATATTACTTGCAGCCATAAACCAATTAAATCAGGAATGTCTTATCAGGATGCTCTCGTAGGATTTACTTCAATGGGTAAACCTTGGGGTGATTATTGGGAAATGCAACAGGATTGGGCAGCTTATGTAGACAGCCTTGAAAGAGATGGTGATGTTGACTACGAAGAAGCTAAGAATTGGGATAACCCTTGTACACCACAGACATTCAAAGAATGGATTAATGAATAATTCAGACAACCCTCTCCTGAGCGAGAGGGTTTTTCTATAATTAAAAGTATGGCTTACAAACAATCTGTAATACATTATATGGGGAATAAACTTACTTTACTTTCTCAGATATTACCTTATTTTCCAAGAAATATTAAAACATTCTACGACCTATTCGGTGGTTCAGGAACAGTATCTCTAAATGTAAATGCTGAGAAATATGTTATAAATGACCTGAATAATCATATTTATAATCTTTATAGAATGTTCAAGGATACATCATCAGACAATATAATTTCTTACTGTGAGATCAATCGTGATAAATATGGTTTTTCTGTTGATGTAAGAGATAAACTAAAAATTGCTAAATTAAATCACACACCGTATTATAAATGTCGGGAAGACATGAATGATAATCCGTCGACTATAGGTTTTTATTTCCTTACATTTTATTCGTTCTGTAATCAGTTTCGGTTTAATAACGGTAAATTCAATATGCCTGTTGGTAATGGATATTTCAAAGAAGAATCAAAAATTTTTATAAAGGACTTCTGTGATTTTATGAGTAAGAAAAACGTCTATATATATCACAAATCCTACGAAGAGTTTACCAATTTTGATAAAAATTGCTTTTTGTATATGGATATACCATACTCAAATTCTAACGCAACATATAACGAATCTTCAAGAGACCAAGGGAATTGGACAGAAGAATCAGATTATAGGTTCTTAGAATATTGTGAAAAACTAAATGCTCAGGGAATACAGTTTGCAATATCAAATGTGTTTAAGAATAAAGGTGCTGAAAACAATCATCTAAAAGAATGGTGTGAAAAGAATGGCTGGATAGTACATCATCTCAATATGAAATATGCAGGACATTCTTTTGAATCAGCAAATATGGCTACAGATGAAGTTCTGATATGTAATTATGAAAGTAAAGATATGAATAGTTTATTCTAGGATTAAGAACCCACAGATGAAAGTCTGTGGGTTGTTTATTTAACACAACGATTGTTTATATATTTCTTATAATCTTTTGAAAATTATAGGAGATATATCTTTATGAATAAGAATATTAAATCATCTCGCAGACCGATTAAATCAATGTACGTTACAGAAGATATTTCAGGTAATG
>JAEEGK010010583.1_pt1 | contig 21245 bp, 7 predicted proteins | sample 8958771 | NCBI WGS metagenome assembly JAEEGK01 (sample SAMN16246547, study PRJNA631951) | gut metagenome | biome: gut microbiome; feature: rumen; material: SC-attached | host: Bos | place: Iran: Karaj | collected 2018-10 | reverse complement strand
CTGATAAAATAAAAGGAAATGAAATAATAGAAAATTATTTTTCTAATTTTGAAGAAAAATTTTTTATTAATTATGATAAAATAAATATTCAATTAGAAGATTATAAAAATGATACTTATTTATTTGAAAATATTCCTATTTTAAAAAAAAATTATTTTTTACTTCCTTTAGAAAATTATTTTAAAATAATTCATTTTAAAGAAAAACATAATTTTAATCAAAATGAAGAAGAACTTTTAATCAAAAATTTAATAAAAGAAATTAAATATTGTCAACAAAAAATTTATAATTCTCATAAAAAAATAAATATTTATATTGCAAAAAAACATATTCAATTATATTTATTTATTATATATATAACATTAAAAAATTATCCTTTTTATATATTAAATCATGAAATATTAGAAAATTATTTTAATGAATTATCTCCTTATAAAAATTGGCCTGATGCTATAGGTAATATAGGTTATTTAATTTATAAATTATTTATTAATGATCTTTATTTACCTGGTACAAAAATATTATATGAAATTAGAAAAAAATATATGCTTGATATTATAGATCCTAATAAATTTTTATTAATTAAAGATGATTTTATAAGATATTTTTTTATATATGATAATAATTATGAATATAAAAATATTTTAAAAGATAATAATAAAATAAATGCAAATGATTTTTTTAGTTTAAATAAAATTGAAGATTCATGTAAATTAAAAAATATAGAATATAAATCTGAATCAAAATTTTTAAAAGATTTTAAATATTTAACAATAATTCATTTAATAATTTTTTGTGGAATTCAATTTATATCTAATATATTAATAAATAATATTTCTCCAAAAAAAGATTATATTGAAGTTAAATATTTATGTGATGACAATTCAGAAAATTTAGATATTTTTATATTAAAAACTGATAAATTAAAAAATGATATTAAAAAATATAATATACATGAAATAAAATTAAGCATTTCTTCAATTTGTGATATTTTTAAAACAAATAAATTAGAATTAACTGGAGATTTTATAATTAATAATTTAGGAGATAATTTTTTAAATAAAAGAATTAAAAAAATATTAATTGAACCTGTATATTATTTAAATTCAAACAATGAAAAAATAATTTTTAAACCTAAAATAGCATCTTTTTCTAAATTTTGATTATAAAATAAAAAACAATATAATTTATATTATTATTCAATATATTTTTTTTATATAAATAAAAATATAATTTTAAATATAGATTTTAATAATTAATTAACATATGTAAAAATTAAATAATAAATATATATTTTTATATTTATTGATTATTATAAATGGACGGAGCCAAACGTACATTAAAACGTGAAGGAAAAATAGAAGATTATTACATTATAGAAGAAAATGAAATTTTAGGAGAAGGGGCTTCAGCAGTAGTTCGTAAAGGAATAAAAAAAGATAATGGTGAAACATATGCAATAAAAATAATAGATAAAGAACAAATGGGTGAAACAGAAGTAGAGAATCTTTATAATGAATTAAAAATAATGTCTTTAATTGACCATCCCAACATAGTAAGAGTATATGAATATTATGAATGTCATGGAGTAGTTTTCATAGTAATGGAATTAATGCAAGGTGGAGAATTATTTGATAGAATAGTTGAATATGAGCATTATACAGAAAAACAAGCAGCAGAAGCTTTTAGACCAATTGTAGATGCAGTAAGATATTGCCATAGTTTAGGTATAGTTCATCGTGATTTAAAACCAGAGAATTTATTATATACAACTCAAGATGAAAATGCAATGATTAAAGTAAGTGATTTTGGATTTGCTAAATTTTTAATCCCAAAAGTTCAAGAACAATTATTTACTGCTTGTGGAACACCTTCATATGTTGCTCCTGAAATTATAAATAGTCAAGGATATGATATAAAAGTAGATTGTTGGAGTTTAGGAGTTATATTATATGTAATGTTATGTGGTTTTCCTCCTTTTTATGCAGATGATAATGATACTTTATTTAGATTAATAAAAGAGAGTGATTTTGAATTTCCATCTCCTTATTGGGATAATGTTAGTGATAGTGCTAAAGATTTAATTAAAAATTTATTAGTTGTTGATAGTCATAAAAGATTAACTACTGAAGAAATATTAAAACATCCTTGGTTAACACAAACTAATCATTCTGGAACAAATTTACCTTTTAAAGCAGATTATATTGAATATAAAAAAAAGAATCAATTCAAAAATGCTATTATGGCAAGTTTAATTGTAAAATTATGGAAAAAAATTACATTTGATAAAAAATAAATTATATTTGTATTTATTAAAGAATAATTAAATTATATTTTATATATTATTAAATTGCTATTAGAAATTTAAATTTATTATTTATTTTATTTATTTTTATTTAAAATATTCATAATATAATTTTTTAACAACAATTAATTAATTATTATTTTAATGGCATTACCTGAATTAACAAAAAAAGAAATAAAAATTGAAGATATTAAATCATCTGAATTATTGTCTGATCAAAATACTCGATTTGCTTTTTTAATTATAAATGAAGGTAAAGAATTAAAATTTAATTTCACTGAAATAAAAGAAAAAGGAGATGAAAGTTTAAAAAAAGAATATGAATCAGTAATAACATTAAAAGAATTTAAAAAAATGAAATATTTTAGTATTTGTGATTCTATTCGTTCTGTGACTGAGAGATTAATGATTTTATTAAAAGAACAAAATCAACAAATTTTATTTGAAACTGATCAAAATTTAAAATTAGTTTTTGTTCGACCTCAAAAACATAAAAAAATAGAATTTGTTATTCCTTGTAAAATAAATTTTGCTGAACTTAAATTACAAAGACAATTTGAATTAGATCAAAGAAAATTAGAAGAAAAAAAACAAGAAGAAATGCATGGTCAACTTCAAAATACAATGACAGATGTAGAAGCATTAAAACTAAAAAATGCTGAATTAGAAAAGATGGTTAAAACACTTAATAGTGAAGTTACTGATTTAAAAGATATAGTTAAGAAAAAAAAGAAAAAGAAAAATGATGAGGGAGAAGAAGAGGAAGAGGAAGAAGAAGAAGAGGAAGAAGAAGAAGAAGAGGAAGAAGAAGAAGAAGAGGAGGAAGAAGAAGAGGAAGAGGAAGAAGAAGAGAAAAAAGAAGAAAAGAAAGAAAAAAAAAATAAAAAAAAAAAGAAGAAAGAAAAAGAAGAAGAAGATAAAAAAGAAGATGATAACAAAGAAAAAAAAGAAGATAAAAAAGAAGAAAAAAAAGAAGATAAAAAAGATAAAAAAGAAGATAAAAAAGAAAAAAAAGTTAAAAAATCTATAGGTGATATTAAACCTGCTGCTACTGCTGCATATAAAGGGGGTCCTAATTTATTAGAAAAGAAAAATTTAATTCAAAAAGAAAAAACTTTTAAATAAATGTATATTTTTAATAAAATATATATTTTTTAAATATAAAGATATTTATTATTATTTATTGTTTAAGTTGTTTAAAATATAATATTTAATAATATAGATAAAAAAATTTATTTTTTATATATTTATATTAAAAAAAATAATTATTATTTTACTATTTTATTAATTAAAAAATAAAATTTAAATTTTCTATAAATAAAAGATAACTTATAATAATAAATAATATAATATAATATTTTAAAATAAAAAAAATAAATACAAATGTCAGAAGATGATGATTCTTCTTCAAAAAATTTATCTAAAAAAAAAGAAAACATAGAAGATGAAAAGGTAACAATAGTACCATACAAAGCAAAAATATTAAAAATATTCAAAGGAAACTCATATTATTTACTTGATCGTTATAGATATGATATAAATGTTATAATGATGCTATTAGATTTAAATAAAATAAATAAATTAGCTGATTTTTATAAAGATTATCCAGATGGAATAGAAAAAGTTTTATTTATAGACAAAATGAAAAAAGAATTACCATATAATTTAAATGACCCAATGGATGAAAGTAATTTAGTATATGGTTTATATAAATTTTTTTGTGAAATAGATTTTAATGGAGATGGTCATATGCAATGGGAAGAATTCACTCAATTTATAATAGATACAGTTGAAGGAGATAATGATGCAAAAGTAGATGAAAATGAAGATGATACTCAAAGTAAAATTTTCTCGGAAAAATTAATGCAAAAATATAAAAGATATATGATAAGTCAAAGAATAAAAGATAATTTAATTCATAAAAGAGATATATCATATGCAGTTTTTTTACCTCGTATTGATTTAATGGTTGTTAATGAATATGGTACAAAAAAATTAAGAATTTATAATCCAAAAACCGGAAGAAGTGAAAGAAGTGTTGATTTAGATACATATTTAAATCCTGTTAATTATTTAGATAATTCTTTAAGATTTAAAACTGCAAAAGAAAAAGAAGAGAAAAAAAAAGAAATAAAAAAAAAGAATGAAAAAGAAAATAAATCTTTTACTTATTCTGTTTTATCTCTTTTTCAATGGCAAAGTATAATAGCTATGTGTTTAAGTGATAAAAGAATAGTATTTTTTAATTTCGCAAGTGAAGATAGAATAGAATTAATTCATGAAATGAAAGTACCTGTATTAGAAAAAAGAATATGGTACCTACCAGAACATAATATGTGGGTTTCAAGTGGAATGAAAATAGAAAAAAATTTATATTATACTTTAAATGAATTAGACGTGGAATTTGAATTACATAATCAAAAATATGACGTATATTATAACGAAGGACATCCTTATAGAAATTATTATTGTGATATAAACCCACATAAAGGAGAAATATTAGATTGTATTGAAATATTAAAACCAATGTTAGTATTAACTGCATGTATGGATGGTAAAATAAGATTAATAAACGTAAATGATAGAGATATAATAAAAAGTTGGAATCAACATTCATTAGGAGTTCGTAGTTTAACATATAATCCTTTAATGGAAAGTGTGGGATATATACTAAGTGTAGGATTTGAATATTATATAAATTTATATTGTACTGATTTATCAATAGATGAGGCATATAAAGGAAAACTTGAAGGTCATTATGCGCCTGTAATATGTTGTAAATTTTTAAGTCATAGTTATATGGCTGTTTCGGTTGATGAAGAATGTAATGTTCGTTTGTGGGATACTAGAGTTAAATTATGTTTACAGTTGATACCTCCTTCGAAGAAGAATTTTAAAGTTGTTAATTTATTAGTTTTAAATAAATATAATAAATTTGTTGTATATGGTAATAAAATGCTCTTTTACGATGCTAAATTTCGTGAAGAAGAACATCAACAAAAAAATCAAGTAAAAGATGATAATTATCCAATAAAAGTAGACTTTAATTATTATTATCAACAATTTTTTGTTACTACATTTAAAGATGTAAGAGTATATACTAAAGATGGGAAATTATATAAATGTTATAAAAAATTAACTCAAAATGAGCATTTTGAAAATGATGTAAAAATAAAATACTTTTTATTCGAAAATAACTATCGAAAATTTTATTTAGGTTTTTCAAACGGAGCAATAATGCAATTTAACGCAGGAAATGGAAGTTTAATAAAGCCAATAAATGAAGAAGAAATAGAAAAAGATGGAATACAAACATATAAATATGATCATATAAAAGAAATAACATCATTATTTTATTTTTATAGTTATGGAGCAGAAGATGACAATTTTATATTAATAAGTACAAGTTATGATTCAATGATAAACATGTACAACGAAAATAATCCAGAAGAAACTGAAAAATTAAGAACATTAAGAGGAGGTCATACAGTAGATGATAAAATAAATGAAATTTGGTGTATGGATTTTTCAACTCAATTAAATTTATTTGCAACTGGAAGTTCTGATGGTTTAGTTGTTATATGGGATTTTGAAATGAGTAAAATAGATGATATATGCTTTTTACCAAAAGGAAAATCAGAAAAAATTATTGCATATTCTTTAAAATTTTTAGATCCTTATCCTATTTTAGTTATTGCTTATTCAGATGGAACATTATATTTTTGGGGTATTAAAAATAATTTACAATTTCAAGGAAAATGTTTTTTACGTTGTAGAAATTATTTTAAATATTCAAATAAAATAGAATTATGTAGTGTAAAATCAATGATTTTTTTAACTCAAGAATTAATAGAATGTCCAATTGATATTCCATTAAAAAAATATTTTGATATAGATTCACCTTTTATGAACCCTGATAAAGAGTATATACCCCCTCCAAAAAAAATAAAACAAAGAAAGATGTTTTTTGAATTAAATAATAATAACAGTGAAGATGAAAATTCAAGCGAAGAAGATGATGGAAATTTAAATATAGTACCAGATATATATAAAAATGAATATATAGATAATGAATTTGATCCTGAAAGATATTATAACATAACTGAAGAAGATGATAATAATAAAAATTCAGAACAACTTCGTCATTATCTTTTATTAGGTGATACAAAAGGACATTTAAAACTTTTAGATTTGATGGGAATTATGAGAAAATATAATTTCGAAGCTTCAGGAAAAGTTATAATAAAATCTACTTTTAATTTAATGAAAAAAGATGATATTAATGTTGAAACTATATTAAATCATAATATTCAACAAAGTCAAAGACAAAAAATTGTTTTTCCTCAATTTTTAAATTTATATCAACATATTATAAGACATGAATGGAAAGCACATCATGATGAAATAACTAATATTTTATTAATAAAAGAACCTTTGAGTTTTTGTTCAAGTTCAAAAGATAAATTTGTTAAAATTTGGAATTTTAAATGCGAATGTTTAGGTGTTATTAACACATTACCAAAATTAGCTAAAATAACTGGGCCATTGCCTGAATGGAATTTTAAAGTAAATGAAGAAAAAATTTTAGAAAAAGAAATAAATGAAGTAGTTAAAATTTTTGAAGAAGTTAATGTAGAAAAAATTATGGTTGGTAGTAAAGAAGATAAAAAAGTATCTGAAATGGTTTTTGAAGAAAAAAATGAAAAAAAAAATGAAATTATTAAAGAAGTTAAAGAACCTGTTAATAAAAAAAGATATAAAAAAATAGAGGTAGATGAAAATAAAAAATATAGAAATAATAAAAAAGAAGAAGAAGAAAAATTTACAATGAGTTATGAAGAATTTTTTGTAAAAGATGCACAAAGAAAAATTGAAGATTTAATTAATGTTAATATTCCTAAAGAAGGAATGAATGAAATAACATTAAAAATGATTAATAATTATGTTGAAGCAGGAGGAGAAGAAAATAATATTAATAATAGTTCAAAAAAACAAAAAAATAGTATAAAAGGAACACCAAATAGATTCATGAATAAAAATGATTTTTTCGGAAGCAAACAAAAAAGTACAATGATTCCTTTTAATAATAAATTTGATTTTATGAAGAAAAATTTACAAAATCAACAAGATTTTATATTAAATAAAAAAACATTTAAAACTCCAATATTAAAATATAATTCAGAAAATGCAATTATAAATAGTTTTGGAAATAAAACTAATAATAATTTAGATAAAAAAAATATGAATAAAACAATAAGTAATTTCAATACTAATATTTCAAATACAAATGATAATAATAAAACAACAAATATTAATAATATTATAAATAATAATAATAATATAAGTATTCATCCTGGTTATTTAACATCAACAAATTGGAATAGAAAAAATAATAATATTAATAAAAGTAAATATAATAGAGATAGTTTATATTCAGCAAAATTATTTAATAGAAAAAATGTTAAAAGTGCTAGACCAATTATTAAAAAAAAAGGATTTAATAATGGAATGTTAGAATTACCTAAATTAAATGTTGAAAAGATTATTTTTAAAAAAGGTGAAGTTGAAAAATTATTAAATTATGAATTTTATAAATCTAGTTATAAATTATGTATTGATAGGTCTAAACCAGATAATGTTACTAATAGTTCTATAAAAAAAAATTATAAAAATAATTGGAAAATGGTTGAACAATACACATCTGATTTTAGAAATATGAAATTTTTAAGTGAAGATGATAATTTTTCAAATAATAATAATAGTAATATTAATAATAATAATAATAATGATAATAATAATAATAATAATAAATAAAATTTTTTATTGTTAATATGAGAAAATAATAATTTTTATAAATAATATTTTATATTTTTAATATTAAATTATTTTCATTTAAAATAAAATAAATTTGATTTTTAAAATTTTTAAAATAAAATCTTTTAATTATTTAATTTAAATAAATTTAAATAAATTAAATTATTATAATTTTTAATTTAAAAATATTATTATTTATATAAAATGAAAAAAATTAAAAACAAAAAAAACAAAGAAAATCAAATAAAAAACAATAATAAAAACAACATTTATAATTCATATGATTATTATATGGGAAAATATCATAAAAATTTAAACATGAAAAGTGAAATAAAAAACAAAATGGAAGAAAATTTACATCCAAAGCAAATAACTTTACCTCTTAAAGTTACAAATAATTATTCAAAAGATGACCCAAATTCAAACAGACAAAATCGAATAAAAGCATATAACATAATGAATAATGTTTTTCAATCAAAAAATAATTATTCAAAAATTAATAATAATATTAAAATAAACAATAATAATATCAATAATAATAATATTAATAATAATAATAATAAATACAAAATTCTTAATAAAAAAGATGATGATTATTATCTCAAAATGAAATATCAATTAATCGAAGAAAAAACATTAAATGATCAAATAAAACAAGAAGATTTAATAAATAGTTTCGAAAAATATTACGAAGAAAAATTTTCTCATTTAGAAAAAAATCCTCCTCCAAAAGGAAAAGTCATTTTTAACGAAGCAGATTTTATAGAAAAAACAACATTAACACCTGATGTACAAAATTATTATAAAATAAATCAATTATATTTTTTAGGCGCAAATCTTTCATCAAAATCTAAAATAAAAAATTCTCAAATAAAATATAATAAAGATGATAAATGGATTGCATATCTTAATAAAAATTATATTATAATTGAAAGTTTTTCTCCTGATTTAATAGATCGTCAACAAATTATTTTAAGTTCTCATAAAATAAATAATAATTTAATATCTATTAAATTATCAAATGCTGGAAGAATTTTATATGCTTTATCTGAACAAAATGAAATTGTTTTTTATAATTATAAACAAAATAATTTTTCTTATTTAAATAAATTTATTTGCCCTTGTTCTTTTGTTAATGATTATTGTATTTCTCCTTTAAATAATATATGTATCATTTTATATGATGATTTTAAAATAATTTGTATTGATTTTGTTTATGGCGAAGAATTATTAAAAAGTGAATCAATTGAAAAAAAATATGGTTTTATGTGTATGAAATTTAATGATTTTATGACATCAAATAATGAATTTTGTTCAATAAATCAAAAAAATTTTAGTGTTTGGAATATTAATATAAAAGAGTTAAAAATAGAAGAAAAACAATCGAAATTAAATATATGTGATATATCATTATATAATCATTCAAAATATAATTTTAATAATAATAATAATGATTTAAATATAATTTGTTTTGATTACATTCCACCAATAACTATTCGATGTTTAATGTGTTTAATATTTGTTTTATCAAATGGTGATATAATAATAATTGATTATATAAATGATAAATTTTTAAAGCATTTTAAATCTGATGAAGTTTTTTTAAAAAAAAATATTAAAATTTTTGATATTGTTTGTTCTATGTATTATACTAGTATTATTTATGATGATAGAATTAAATATTATTTAATGCCTAGTTTACAAAAAATAGATTATAATAATATAGAATTGTTTAAAACTTATAGAGGGGAAATTAAAAATAAAAGTACAATTATATCTTGTGATATTGATATAAATAATCCAAAAACTGAAGGAATTAGTTTAACTAATAATGGATCGGTTTATTATTTTAATTATAATGAACAATGTACTGTTAGATTATTTACTTTTATTCCTGAGGAAATATATAAAATAAATCAGGTTAAAATTTTAAATAAAGACATTAAAAAATATGGAGTTGGTTTTAATAATGAAAATAATGATAATAATAATAATAATGAAAATAATATTAATAATAATGATAAATATTATTTAATTACAAGTCATTTAAACGGAAATGTTAGAATATGGACAATTCCATCATTTGATATGATATATGTTTTTGAAGTAAAAGATGATTTAATTTTAATAGAAACATTACCAAATGATTTAAAATTTTTAGCATTTTATAAAAGTGGAAATATTCGATGTTTTGACATTGAAAAAGGAAAAGTCATTGGGAAAATTAATATAAAAAACGTATTAGGAGAGAATAATTATTTTAAAGAAATAATATTTTTCCCTGATAGTAAGAATTTTTTTGGAATTGATAATGAAATGAATAATATTTTTTTAGGAACAGTCGAAAAATATGAAAAATTATCTATTCATTTTAATCAAATAATATTAAATAATATGAATAATAATATTAAAAGAGATTTAAAATTAAGTGTTTTAGATTCTTATACAATTTTCGGTTTAATTGAAATAGATAATAATAATAATTGGTTAGTTAATGTTTATAATAGAAAATACACTGAATTAATTCATGATTTGTCTTTTGATAATTCAATTCCTGTTTTTAGTAAAATTGATGTTGTTGATGTAAAAAAATTTTTAGTTGATAATAATTTTAATATTGATAATAATGTTAACAATAATAATTATAATATTGAAAATAATAATTTATTAATTATTAGTTTCAGTCCAATTGAAAATGAAAAGAATTTAATATTAGTTTATTCAAGAAAATATAATATTTTAATTGCAAAAGATTTTAGAGAGAAAATTTATAAAAAAGTAATTAAATTTGACCAGCAATTAAATAGTTTTAAATTAAGTTTTTTTGGAAATTATATTTTATATATTTTTAATAACATTTTAAAAGCAAGTGAATATAATCCAAATGAATATACAAATATTCCAAAAGGAACTTTGTATCCAACTTTAATAAAAAATAATTTAAATTTTCCAATTATTTCTCAAGATGATAAATTATTTGTTGTTTATGATAAAAATAGTTTAATTTTTTATTTAATTTCTTTATAAAATTAATAATATATATCATTTTCTAATAATAACATAAATTTTTAATTATAATTAAATTTAACTTATTTATATTATTTAAAAATTTTTTTCATTTTTTATTTTTTTGAATTATTTTTATCTGTTTGGAATCTACTTATATCATAAGAGCCACTTTTCATAAAAGATCTATTTGATTTATCATTATTATTTATATTTAAATATAAATTATTAGTTTGTTTTGATATTACACTATTTTTATTATCATTATTATTATTATTATTATTATTTATTTTATTATCATTAGAAATTTCACTTTTAATTTCAAATTTTTCGTTAGAAAAAAATTTTTTTTTCTTTATTAAATAGAATAAATAAATACCTAATAAAATAATTAATAAAGCACCAATAACAATAATAAGAGTAATCCACCATTTGAATTTTTTTTTATTTTCAATATCACTATTATTAATATTTTTAATTTCATTAATTATAATACTATCACTATCAATAAATTTATTATTATTTTCAGCATCATAAATTTTAACAATATATTCAATATCATATTTATCAACTTCAATAAAATCATTTTCTCCCATTACAAATGGAATATGATTAACAAATCCATTATTATTATTTTCGATAAAAGTTTCTTCTATTAAATTATAAGTAGGAATCTTATAATAAAATTCATAAATATATTTATTTTCTTTATTTTCTAATCCTTCAAGTTCAGTTTTTAAATAATATTTTGGATTAGTGAAATTTCCTAAAGATTCAATAGATAATTTTATATTTGGTCTTAAATTTTCAACGATTTTATAAGATAAAGCAAAATTTTTAATTTTTTGAAGAACTCTTGAATTTGATTTAGAAGAAGAAGAACATTCTTTTGTTTGACATAATGATAATTGACAACTATCAATAATATTTAATTCATTTAAATTTCTTAATTTATTATTATTTTCATTATTAATTTTGAATTTAAAATACATTTTAAAATTTTTTTTTACATTGTTATCTAAAGTAAAATTATGAAAAGTTAAATTTTTCTTTCCATTATTTGAATCTAAAGAACTATAATTAGCAATAGAAGTATCATATAATTCTTCAATAAATTCAACATTGTTATTAATTTCTAAATTTAAATCTATAGAAAAAGCAGTGTCACTTCCGCTATTTAATAAAGTTAAATTTACATTAATTATTCCTTCATCGTTACTATAAATAGTTTGATCTAAACTTTTATAATATGTCCCATCACTTTCATTTAACGATACTAAAAATCCATTGTTTGATAATGTAATCCAAGCACCTTTTGAATTTCCTTGAGAATAATTATCATATGATTCTTTTTTATTTTTGTTTCCATCGTTATAAGAAATTTTTGCGTTTTTTACATATGTTTTTAAATTAGATGAAAATTCTAATTGATCGCTTTGTAATTTTGTTATTAAATAAATACTTGTTATATCAGGAGAACTGTAAATTTCATATGGTAATAAAGGATAATTTTGAGATAAATCATATGAAATTAAATTAAAATTAGAATCTCCTTCGATTGAATTAATTTCAATATTTATTTTATTTGATAATGATTTTGTTTTAGTTTCATAAAATTCAGCTAATTTTGTATTAATTTTATCATTTTCAGCCACACATTCAGACAATAAATTTAAATTTTCTTCAGGAATAATTTTAACTTCTACCGGTGTAAAATCTCTAAATAATTTATAATTTAAATTAATATTTTTTGCTCTTCCTAAAGTATAAAAAACTTTTCCTTCATATTTACTATTTTTTCCATAAGGAACTCCAAATTTAATATTAGGAATTTTTAATTTATAATCATGTTTAACTATATTATCATTATAACCAGGCAACATATCAAAATATTCTTCTTTTAAATTAAGTTTAATATCCCATAATCTACCTTTATATTTTTCAGGGAAATCTTCTTTAATTGTTATTTTATAAAAATAACTTCCTTCAAATCCATCTTTAATTGTTACAACATTTATAGATTGAAAATCAAAAAATTGAGGAGCTACTTCAATATTATGATCACTTGGTTCAATAGTTATATAATTTTTTATTTCTTCTGGCACTTCAACTTCCATAAAATTATATTTCAATGGTTTTTGAATTGAATGAGTTATTGAATATAAAAAATCATTTGCATTTAAAGTTTTTTCACCTTTATATTCAAATTCAATTCCATTATATAATAAATTCCAATCAAAACCACAATTGTTATAAAAAGTAATTTTAACATATGTTTTTTGATTAGGATATACTTTACAATTAGTATCTTCAGTACCACCAACATATACTGTGATAGTAGAATCCCCAAAACCATATGAATTAGTATATGTAGTCATTGTATATTCTCTTAATTCTTCGTTTTTATCATATATTTTTTGATATAAATAACCTACTGAATTAAAGGTGGTAAAAGAAAGAGGGTATAAACTTTGATCATAAGATAAATCAACTCTATAAGATATAATAGTATTAACAACATTATCAACATAATAATATGCATTTGGACCTAAAGGAGGGTTCCAATATGTAAATCTCCCTCCGTCTTGAACTTTTGTTATACCTTCATATTTTCTATCGTCATATGGATTTAATGTTAATAAAACATTTATATTTTCTTTTGCTTCTCCTCTTAAACCTAATGTAAAATATAACCAGTCCCTATCTGTTGAGGTATATACTCTATTATCGATTTGAGATATATTTTCTCTGCCGTAAAATGGGGTTTCTCTAGAACATTCAAAATTAGTATATCTTTCATCTTCTTCTAATAAATCTGGAAATACTGGAACTACATAGTTATAGTATACGTTTCTAGGATATGCGAATCTTTGTTGTTTAGGATTGATTTTTATACGTTTTCGATTAAAAAGACAAACATAAAAATTTTTTAAACGATATTTTATAAGTTCATCATTTCCTTTTAAATCAAATGCATCTATCCAATCATCATCATTTAATAAATCATTTTGATTAACTGAATATTTATTAATTTTTTCTTGACCTGCAACTAAAGTATTATCTTTATTTTGTAAATTATCACTCCACCAACCTTTATATTTCGCAAATTTTTTAATATTTAAATTTCTATCATAATCTATTTTATATCCTAAACCTTTATATATAGGAAATGCAACAAAATTATGAGGTTTTTTATATGCTGGAAATTGAGGTGGACCTGGATCTAAACTAGGTAAACCATCATCTAGATAAAAATTATAACCTTTATCCATATTATTATCTACATAATCTCTTTTAGTTAAATCCCACATTGAAGTTTCTATAAAATCTTTTGGAAAATATTTATCTATATCTGGACCGTAATTATATGTTTTTGAAGGTGAATTATCTTCATCATCTTTATTATTTCGTCTTTTTAATAAAGGTAAACCCAATTCTTTTAATTTTATAGCACATTGTTTTATTTCATTTGCATCATTTGTATTAGCACATGTCATTGCTTTGTTCATAGAATCTTTAATATCATCTGTTATTTCTTTTCCACTTAAATATGACCCACTACTTGTATAACAATTTCCATAAACACTTGAATGTCCAAAACTAACATAATGTTCATCATTTATATCATTTCTTTCATTAATATTATAATTAACAGAATCCATATCAAAAATTCTATCTCTATCGCCATGAATTTGTTCTTCCATTAGATAAGCTACTCTATTATTTTTACATATCGATGGTGAAAACCATTTAAAATATGTATTAGTAAATTTCATTTGAACTCTAATATATGCTTTTTCATCTGAATACCATTCTAAAAGTTGAGTTTTTTCATCTTTTCCACTTATAATTTCAAATGTGGTACTCATCATGAAATTATATAAAGGTGCAGGAACAGGTGGGTAATCAACAAATAAACTTCTTATAGGTTGATGCCATCTTCTTCCCCATATATCAGTCCATTCAATTCTAGTTGTTTCTATTGCTCCGGGAATTAATAAATGACTTCCATGACTAACGAATTCTGCAAATGGTATGAAACTTATACCAACTACTGAAATCTTCATAAAACCTGAGTTTATTGCTTGAACACCTGGATCTATTATGTGATGTGCTTCATCTCTACCATATATTGTTCTGTGACCATAAAGTTCTTGTAAATAAATTCCGTAACGAGAATATGGATTTAATAATTCATATTCTTTTATGCTATGTGATATTTTGTTTGTGTTGGAGTTTTTACGTGTAAAATGATTTTCGATTTTTAATGCGGGATAACTAAAAAATGGAGAATATTTTGCTTCTAATTGAGATGTATATTCTTGTGGAGTAAATCTTTCGTAGTTTGTATCATATGCTGATAAATCATAATTTAATTCTTCTAATTTAATGGAAAGGGTTATGTTTTTATTTTCTATTTCATCCATATTTAAATTTTCTATATAAATTTCACATTTTGAGACTAAACCATAATTTTCGTTTGGCATTAAACCTCTTTTGAAATATAATTGTATTGAATTTGAGGCTGAATCATATTCAGTTTTATAAAATGCAACATTATCTGCGCTTGTTGTTATATATTCATTTTCAATTGGATCTTTATTATCTTTGAAAGTGTATGAATCTAATTTAATTGTTACTCTTCCTCCTTGACGAGTAATTTTTGGCTCTAAAGGTAATTCAATTTTATGGGCATATATAAATTTTAATGATGGATATTTTTCATAATAACCTGTTATTTTATCATCATTTTCTTTGAAATATTTTATATTACCAGCTCTATTTAAATTTGTTTGAGTTATTTTACATAAATAATGTGTTAATCTTATTGTATCGTCACTTAATGATTTTATTTCGTTCATATCTGTTGGATCAGTAGGATTTAATCGTTTCATATTTTTATAATATAATAAAGGATTTGTATACTCATTTGCAATTAATGGTTCTTTATCGATATTAATATTGTTACTGTTATATTCTCCATTTTTATATATTTTAGATTTGGATTGTCCAAAGGTTTCTACTTTATTTTCATTTACATCAATTTCATAGTTATCAACAGATAAAACATAATTTAAATTCATTCCTTTTGGCAATTGATAATTTTCATTTTCATAAAAAAAAATATCATTTCTACTAAAAAATAATTCTATTTTTTCTGTTTTTACATTATCAGGGTTTCTATTAGAAGTATCTAAATTTAATTCAGTATCTGTAAATCCATATTGACTTTCCGCTCCTTTTTCAGTTGATGTATCAACAAAAACCATAGTTCTTTGAGTTGCATGTTCATAAAAAAGTTCTGAATCAGTAAAAGCAATTTGTAATAATAAATTTTCACTATTAGTACTTGTTATAATATTAGCACCTAAAATATCTAATTTACTTCCATCTTGAAAATTAAGAGGATCATATATCTCATTTTCAATTCCTTCTGTACTAATATTATGTTTGACCTCATCTCTTGAAATTTTACTTATTCTAACCGCAGTATCCCAATCTTTAACATAAACTAAACCTTTTCCATTTAATTCATCATTATCTATATAATCATATTCATTTCCTCCAGTACTAGTCCAAGGAAAAGTATATTTATGTGAATGATAATAGTTTTTATATAAATAAATAGCCTGAGCAACTTGAGTTTGATCACTACCATCAGTGACAGGACTAATTAGAGGAACTATAGAAATAAATGATACATTTTTAGCATATGTATTTTCTTTATTTTCTACATTTAAAACTGCATCTGAATAATAACCTCTTCCCCAAACAGGATAAGTTCCTGCTGGATCAGGATTAAAAGTAGCTCTTAAAACTGCTGCTCTTTTACATTCTACTGTAAAAGCTCGATAATTAATAATTAAATTTTTATTTAAATTTGTATCAAAATATTTTATGAATGGATAAATTAATTCAACTGCTGTTTGTTTTTGAGTAACAGTAGAATCTAATATTTTTATTTTAGTTTTTAATTCAAAAACTGAAAATTTATCTAAATTTTCAATACTACAATGAAGATAAGAATTTAAATTCATATTTGGAATTAATGTAGAATTATAATATGTATTATCTGAACTAATTTGACAATTTGAATTATATTCTATAAAAGATACTTGATCTGGAATAAAAATATCAATAGATATATCTTTTATATTATAATTAAAAAGGTTATATAATGTAATTTGAGATTGAAGAAGTATATCTGATTCTCCTCCAGGAATAGGTGTATCTTCATTATTTATATCTTCTTCTTCTTCTTCACTTTCTGTTTCAGTTGATGTTGTTTTTGAAGGTTGTTCAAAAACAATTTTCGAGTTTATTATTATATTTTTTGACATTGAATATAAAATTATATTAAAAATAGTACTTGCATAATTTGAATTCGTCATGATATTTGAATTTATAATAAAAATTCTTCCTTTTAAATAATTATCATCATTATTATCTTTATTAACATATTCTTTTGTTAAGAGAAAAGGGAAATTATTATTTTTATTTAAATCAATATTTGTTTCATCTCCATTTGAATCTCTTAATTTTAAATTACTATCAGTTAAATTAACATACATTAAAACTTCAAAATCTTTGTCATATTTTTCCATAATATAAGTTGAAGTTATTGATGTTTTTTGTGGATAATTTAAACATAATACTTGTTTTATAAAATTTTCTTGTTGAGCAGTTGTTACATTTTTAGTCCCATCACATCCATAAACATCAATTAAAAAAGAGTTATCATTAGAAACCTTTGTTAGAATTTTTTTATTATCATATGAACCATTTTCAATAATATCCATTTTTTCTAATAAAAAACCAGATTTTCCTGAAGTTAAAATATTTCCACCGTTTTTAATAAAATTTTTTATTTTTTCAACACATGATGAATTTAATTTATTCATAATTAAATTCTCTGTTCCAAAAATATGATCCGGAATAATTAATAAACCAAAATTATTTTCTTCATTTAATATATCATTAAATAACATATCTTCATTAATATAAACAACAGCTCCTTTGGAGGGGTTAGTTTCTTTATAAGATTTAAATTGTTCTAAATCAGTTAAACAATTTTTAACCTTGTTTGTTTTTTGAATAAAATAACTACAATATAAATCAGCTTCAGAAAATAAATTTTGAGTTAAATTATTTAATTTAGATTGAATTGAAAGAATTCCTATATTAATATCATACAAAGCTTTTGATTGTCCTATTTCAACTGTTGTTATATCTTTAATATTATCGAAAGACGAGGTTAATGATTTAGGATCTAAAGTAAAAATTCCGCCTGATTCTTTTTTTATTAAATTATCTTCTAATAGAGAAGAATCAGTGTAATTAAAGGCATAAGGGTATAAAATAAAATTACTTCTATATATTTTTAAATTTTCAAATATATATTTATATACGCTATTTATATTTTTATTTTTTTCTAAATTTATAAATCCAACATTATTTAAAGTTGTCATGGAAGATAATTTACGTATTTTTTTTGAATTATTATTATTTAGACTTCGATCTATTGAATAATAATTATCTAGAAAAAGTCCTCGTTGAATTAGATCAAATTCTGTTAAAGAATTGTTTAAAGAAAATGAATTTTGTTTTTTTTGAGAATGATAAATTGTAGTTATTCTATCTGTATTATTAATTATAACATTATCATAAGAAGAAATAAATAAAATAAATTTTAAATTTAAAAGTAAAAAAAACAGAATATTCATATGAATTTTTTATAATTAATATAATCTTAAATATCATTGGAAAAAAAAATTAAAATAAAAATTAAAAAATTAATAAATTAAAAAAAATGTTAATTTATGTATTTAATATTAATGTTAAATAGTTAATTTATTTAATATAAAAATAAATATATTATTAATCTATTTAATATAAAAAAGATAAGAAAATGAATTTTACTCCTATTCATAATCCTGAAGATATATCAACATATTCAAATTTTCAAGAAATTAAGCAAAAAGAATTAGATATTGAAGCAGAAGTAGACTTTGATTCGAAATTAATAAAAGGTTATGTCACTGGTTTATATGAAATTTTAAAACCTGAAGTTGAATATTTAATTTTAGATTCATTTGGCCCTGAAATATTATCAGTTGAAGAATGTATAAATAACGTTTCTCAATCTAAAAATCCCTTGAAATTTGAGATGTATCAAAATAATTCTGATAAAGAAGCAATTGGTACTCCATTAATAATAAAACTACCTGAAAAAAAAGAAAAAGAAATTTCAATTCGTATTCAATATGTAGCAAAAAATGATAAATGTTTGGGAATTGAATTTTTAGAAAAAGAACAAACCTACAGTAAAAAATATCCTTTTATGTTTACTCAAGGAGAACCGATTTATGCTCGTTCAATTTTTCCATGTCAAGACACACCAAATGTAAAAGTAACATGCAAAGTAAAAACAATAGCACCAGATCCTATAACATTTTTATTTAGTGGAATTCAAAAAGCACATTATTTAGATTCAAATAATAACAAAATAATAAAAGAATATGTTCAAAATGTTCCAATTCCAACTTATTTAATTGCTTTTGCTGCAGGTTATTTAGAATATGGAAGATTAAATGATGTGAATAGTACAATTCCTTGTGGAGTTTGGACTGAAGTTGGTTTAAATGAAAAAGCTCGATTTGAATTTTCTGAAACAGAAACTTATGTAACAAGTGCTGAAAAATATTTTAAATTTCCTTATCAATGGACATCTTATGATATATTAATATTACCTCCAAGTTTTCCTTATGGTGGAATGGAAAATCCAAATTTAACTTTTGTTACACCAAGTTTATTAGCAGGTGATAAGAGTTTAGCTAATGTTATAGGACATGAAATTTGTCACAGTTGGACTGGTAATTTAGTAACAAATAAAAATTGGAAGAATTTTTGGATTAATGAAGGTTTTACTGATTTTGCTCAAAGAAAATTAACAAAAATGATGTTTGGTGAAGAATTAGCTAAATTAGAAGCTAAAGAAGGAGAAGATAGTATGTATAGAGATATTGAAATGTTAGGTAAAGAACATAATTTTACAAGTTTATCTCCTAATTATGATGGAATTAATCCTGATGATGGGTTTACAACAATTCCTTATGAAAAAGGATTTGCATTTTTATCTTTTTTAGAAGAATTAGTTGGGGAAGAATTATTCCAAAATATTATTGCTTCTTATATTAAAAAATATAAATTTAAATCTGTTGATTATACTGCATTTAAAAATGAATATGAAGAAATGGTTAAAAAAAATTTAAATGATGGAGAAAATATTCTTAAAAAAATTGATTGGGATGCTTGGATAAATACTCCAGGAAAACCTTTAAAAACTGTAGATTTTAATACTAATTTAATTAAAGAAGCTCAAGATTTAGCTGAGAAATTTTTAAATGGAAAAAATGATGAATTAAACGATAGTAAAGAAAAATTTAATAGTTGGCACACAAGTCAAAAATTAGTTTTTTTAAAATATTTAATGAAAAATAGTGATAGAATAGATGATACTGTTTATAATAATGTAAGAGATAGATTAGCTTTAAATAAAGAAACATATAATTCTGAAATTAAAAGTATTTGGTATCAAATTGCACTTAAAACTAAACATAATGATGTTTATCCTGAAATGAAAGAATTTTTAAAAAATATTGGAAGATTAAAATTCATTAGACCTATTTATTTTGATTGGATTACATTTAATAAAGCTGATGCTAAAGAATTTTTTGAAAAAAATAAATATTTATATCATAACATGGCTGTAAGATTAATTGAAGGAAAAATTAATGGATAAAATAAATTTTATTATTAAAATTTAAATAAAATATTATTTATAAAAAATTTTATTTGAATAAATAAGAATATTATTAAAAAATTAAAAATTTATTTGTTGTTTTTTTATATAATAAAAACAGTTTAAATTAATATTAATAAATAAATGAAATATTTTTTTATTATAATTTTATTTATTTTATTAGTAATAAATATTAATTCTTTACAAGTTCAAAAAATATCAAATTTTTTTGATAAAAATTTATTCAGTTTTAATGATAATATATTTAATATAATAAATTTTTCAAAATAAACAGTTGAAGAAGTTAATTCAAATGGA
>JAEEGK010010582.1_pt1 | contig 21250 bp, 25 predicted proteins | sample 8958771 | NCBI WGS metagenome assembly JAEEGK01 (sample SAMN16246547, study PRJNA631951) | gut metagenome | biome: gut microbiome; feature: rumen; material: SC-attached | host: Bos | place: Iran: Karaj | collected 2018-10 | reverse complement strand
TTCTTCTGCATAAGTACGTGCTTTGCATATCCATCGGCCGCATCTTCCAGTACTTTCGAACTTTGCCCTGAATGAACGAGCGCCCAGAAATAGATTTGCAATGATTCCATGTTGGGGTCATCTTTGTATGATTCTGCGGCTTTCCGAAGATATTTGGCAGTATTTGCCCCTTCGATTTGAAACTGCATCTTCTGTAGTCTGACGGGGAGATGCCATGGATTATTGTGATCTTCGGTCTCAGAGATAAGCTGATCCGCTATGGCTTCTGCGTCCTTAAGGTTCTGCCATCCTTTTTGCAAAAGGAGGTGCATCCGCTCTGCCATCAGTTCCTGCCTGTCGGCAGTATTCCCTTCTTCAGTGGCGCGCGATATTTCCATAGACAGTGCATTTTCTGCATCTTCGAAACTCTTTTCATCCCTTAATACCGAGTAGCGGATCACAAGATCTTTGACCCTTTGCATATTGCTGATCCCAAAGAGATCATCCAACGAGATCCCGAAGAAAAGAGCAATCTTCGGAAGAACTGAAATATCCGGAGAACCTCCTGTCTCCCATCGTGAAACAGTCTGAGGAAGAACAGACAGGTAATCGGCAAGCTGTTGTTGGGTAACTCCTTTATCCTTGCGTAGGAATTCTATTCTTTTTCCTATATCCATGTTCAGTTCCTCCTTATCCTTGTGTATGCCTATGATAACAGAATACACTTTGTTTTTCTATCAATGGAGCATTGACATTTTCGCGTGTCAAAAAACAGAACTGCTCTCGTTTAGCAGACGTCTCCCATTTTTCTATGGCAAATCTGCCATAAAATTACCCAGAGGCATTTAGAGGCAAAACGAGGCATTTAGAGGCAAAATAAGGGTTTACCCTCTAAAAAACCTGTGCTATTATTACAATAGCAAAGCAGTAGGGCAACAGACAAAGCCCTGCTGCTTTTGTTATATGTACGAACCCGAAGGGCACTCCTGTAAAAGCCCACTCCTGTTACGGGTTCAGTACTTGTTTTCATATTGGTAGTTAAAGCGAAAGCTTTGCTATATGCCAGGCCCGTCTTACGGCGTACGACGTAAGATCCGGGCCTTTTTTCATGCCCATTTTTAGGGCTCACAACAGAATATGGAGGAAAAACAATGGATTTTGAAGAATTCAGAGAGAAGCTTAAGGAAGACCTCGGTGAACGCCTCTTCGCAAGAACCGGCGATGACTTCGAGATCACTTCCAGTAGCGTAACCAAACTGCAGAATGCCGGTTATGAAGGCATTACTGTAAGAAAGGAAGGCGAGGCGGTCGGCATCAATCTGGATGTCGCAGATTTCTACAAGGGTCTTGAGTCGGGAGCTGCTGATTATGACAGCGTTCTTGATAAGATCACTGAGATCGCGATCCACGGTTTTGAGGAAGCGCCTGCTTTCAATGTATCGGACCTCGGTAACTACGAGGTCATGAAGGAACACCTTTCCATGCAGGTCGTACAGACTGAGCGTAACGCTGAGATGCTCGAAACAATCCCTCACAAGGAGATCGAGGACATGTCGGTTGTTTGCCGCTTTATCGTATCGTCTGACGGGGAAGGCATCGGCAGTATTCTTGTTACGAACCAGATCCTTCAGAGTATGAACGTGACTGAGGAACAGCTCTTTGAAGACGCCATGAAGTATGCTCCGGATCTTCGCCCCTCTGAGATCAGAGGAATGGCAGATATCCTGGCAGAAATGATGGGCGTTGATGTAAGCGAGCTTGAGAACCAGTTCGGCGGTGGCTTTGGACAGCCTGAGATTCCTATGTATGTAGCGACCACTCAGGATAAGACCAACGGTGCAGGAATCATCGCTTATCCCGGATTCATGGAAATGGCATCCGAAAAGCTTGGCGGTGACTTCTTCCTTTTGCCTTCGAGCGTGCATGAGGTCATTCTTATCCCTGACAAGCCTGATATGCAGTATTCGGAGCTTGAGAAGATGGTAAGGGAAGTAAATGCCACTCAGGTAGACGTGAAGGATCAGCTTTCCGACCACGTATATCACTACGATTCCAAAGAGAAGGTGTTCGAACTGGCAGAGAAGTTTGATGCCAGGAAGAGAGAAAAAACTGCTGAAAGAAAGGCGGAAAAGGACTCTGTGCTGAAGGATCTTTCCGCAGAAAAGAAGGAAGTTGCTGATGCTCCCAAAATCAAGTCCGACAGGGCCGTAAAGAAGGACGCAGTATCCCTTTGAGCGAAGAGACGGTAAAGAAACCGGACCAGGCAAAACCTCACAAATATCCCGTTGACGGGTATCACTCGGCTGAGAAGTGCCGAGGATGCCCGTACGGGTTTAAGACTTACTGCGTAGGGATCTGCTGGAAAGATGCCTATGCAAGTGTCATCGGCAGAAGGAAAAAGCAGTCGGCGAAGTAGTGTACGACTATTATTATGGTCCGGAATCAGAGCAGTTTGCTTTTTACAGGATCCCCAAGGTGCTGTTTGAGGCGGAGAGAGTAAGAGACATTTCGACTGATGCAAAGCTCCTTTATGGACTTATGCTCGACAGAATGCAGCTCTCCGCCAAGAACGGCTGGCTGGATGAAAACGGTAGGGTTTATATCTATTACACCGTAAAACAGATCATGCAAGCCTTGTCCTGCTGCAATAAGACTGTAACGAAGCTTCTTAAGGAACTGGAAACAGTACACCTGATTGAGCGTGTTAAAGGCGGTCTTACAAAGCCCGATCGGATCTACGTGATGAACTTTCTCTCCGTGGTGTATAAAAGTCATCTCCAGACGTGTAAAAAATACACCTCAGGAGATGAAGAATGTTCATCTCTTGAAGTGAACAAAGTACACACAAATAATACTGATATTAATAATACTGAGATTAGTGATACTGAGTCTATCGTATCTATCAGCAAAAACGGATGCGATGCGATGGATGAATACAGATCCTATGAATCTCTTATCAGGGAGAATATCGGGTTTGATTACCTTGTTCAGGATCATCCCTATGAGAAGGAGACACTCGAAGAAATCGTAGCGCTCATGACTGACGTTATGATGACCAGGAGCGGTACTATTCGTATCTCCGGTGATGAGAAACCTGTAGAGATCGTCAAGAGCCGTTTCATGAAGCTTAATTCCGAGCATATCAGTTATGTCATGCAGGGGTTAAAGGACAATCCGGTGAAGGTGAGGAACATCAAAGCATATCTGCTGGCTTCACTCTATAATGCGCAAACAACGATCAGCAACTACTATTCAGCACTCGTAAATCATGATATGGCTAACGGGCTCATCTAACGGGCCCGTAGCCCGAAAGGAGATGATAGAAAAGGAATGTCACACAGAGCAACGACTATTGCCATAGTCAATCAGAAAGGCGGTACAGGGAAAACCACCAGTACAGAGAATATCGGTGTAGCCCTCGCCATGGAAGGAAAGAAGGTGCTATTGGTGGATACCGATCCTCAGGCATCACTTACGGTCTGTATGGGAAGTACACAGCCTGATGAACTGCCGGTATCCCTTGCCACTGTTCTTTCAAAGACACTTGAGGATAAAGAGATCGCCGAAGGTGAAGGGATCCTTCATCATGCGGAAGGCGTGGATCTGATGCCTGCCAATATCGAGCTTGCCGGTCTTGAAGTAGGCCTGGTCAATGCAATGAGCAGAGAGTCGGTCCTTAAGGAGTACCTTTCAAACGTAGAGAACAACTATGATTACATATTGTTAGACTGTATGCCGTCACTTGGCATGCTGACCATCAATGCCCTGGCAGCTTCGGATGAAGTCCTTATCCCGGTACAGGCACAGTACTTACCGGCAAAAGGTCTGGAACAGCTGCTCGGTACCATCAACAAGGTGAAGAAGCAGATTAACCCGAAACTTCATATCGAGGGCATTCTGCTAACGATGGTTGAAGGCAGGACGAACTTCTCGAAGGACGTAAGTAAGCTTATCAGAGATACCTACGGAAGTAACATCCGGGTATTTGATGCGGAGATCCCCAAGGCTACGAAAGCAGCAGAGACATCTGCCATGGGCTTCAGTATCTTTAAGCATGATCCAAACGGCAAGGTCGCCAAGGCATACACAGAAGTAACTAAGGAGGTGATTGCGGATGCCGAAGCAAGGCGCAGGCTTAAGCTTGAAAAGCTACGATGATATCTTTTCCACTCAGGCGGAAAGAGATGCCCAGAGCACGGATGATAGCGTTGAGCGAGTACAACAGCTGAAGCTCTCGGAACTGGTGCCGTTTAAGGATCATCCCTTTAAGGTAAAAGACGATGAGGATATGGAAAAAACCGTAGAGAGCATCGAGCAGTTCGGTGTTCTGAACCCAATCCTCGTAAGACCGCTTGAAGATGGTAAATACGAGATCGTATCCGGTCACAGACGCTGCCATGCATCCGAACTTGCAGGGCTCGAAACGATTCCTGCAATCGTCAGAAATCTTGATGATGATGCGGCGACTATCCTGATGGTCGATAGTAACCTTCAGAGAGAGACGATACTTCCGAGTGAAAGAGCCCGGGCGTTTAAGATGAAGTTGGACGCTATGAAACATCAGGGTGAGAAGGGAACTTCTCGCCAAGTTGGCGAGAAGTCATGGGCAGTCACAATGCTGAGCGAACAAAGTGATACCAGCGAAAGACAGGTACATAGGTATGTGGCGCTAACGAGGCTTATTCCGGAGATACTGGATATGGTGGATACCAAGGCAATTGCCTTTAATCCCGCTGTAGAACTTTCCAGTCTTACTAATTTCCAACAAAAACAGTTTTTGGAGGCTATGGAATACGCACAGACCACACCGTCTTTATCCCAGGCACAGAGAATCAAGAAACTCAGCCAGGATGGGAAATGTACCTTTGAAGCTATGTGTGCGGTCATGGATGAGGAGAAGAAGCCGGAACAGGATCATATAACAATCAAACATGATGTGCTCCGCAAGTACTTTCCGAAAGACTATACACCGCGTCAGATGCAAGATCAGATAATCAAGCTGCTGGATCAGTGGCAAAAGAAAAGACAAAGAGATGAATGTTTATAGGCTGCTCAACACGGGCAGCCTTTTTGATTGGAGGAAAAAAGAAAATGTATATTGGAATAGATCTTGAGAACTATGAAAGTCCCATGGAGGATCTTGAAAACCTTGTGAACAACTATAGTCCATACAGAGAAATAGGGTTTTTGAAACTCAATCCTGAGCGTGTTCCGGTTATTGTATCGGCTAATAGGTACTTGAGTGCGATTACTAGATTTGGAAGTCACTTGGCCGTATTTACTGTAAAGGACGGTCACTACGCACTTGTTGTGGATGACAGGGGAATTACGGTTCAAGGAGACGGTTTGGCTGTTATGAGTAGTGCCTATGTTGCCAGAGTTCAGGGAAGTACATTAACTTCATTAACCTTTGATGAAATAAAGGAATGGCTGGATTACATACCTAAGCTCCAGGGAGCAAAGGTACCGGTATGTGGGAAACATGTTGAGTTTGAAGCGATATGTTTCGAACGTGATGAAGAAACGGGGTGCTGGAGATGACGAGACCATTAGCTTACATTACCGGCGATTTCGGTGATGAAGAACTCGATGCAAGGGCGGTTGCAGCCAAGTACTGCAGATCCGTATATGAGGCCGGATATTCGCCTATCTGCCCTATTCTGTTCCAGCCTTATTTCTTGAAGCCCAAGAGAGCTCAGGAATATAAGGATGGGCGTGACATGGCAAACGAGCTCTTAAGAAGAACCAGGATTCTCGTTGTATGCGGAGACTCCGAATCTGAAGAGACTCTTGCTGATATCGCACTTGCAAAGCATCTGCGTATTGCAGCCACAACGCTCGATGGCATTCTTACTATCGACAACAAGAAAACCAAGAAGAGGTAAGGAGGTGAGGTTTTGCAGGAAGAAGTTGAAAACAGAACGGTCAATCTCGCGGTATCCACCACAAAACTTACAGCAAGAACCCTTGTAAGGGCACTCCGCTGGTATCTGATGCACAGAGGTCAGAAGAGGCTCAGAAAGCAGATGCAGCATCCTCATGAAGAAGGAAAGCAGTCTGTTAACGATCTTCTAAAGTCCGGGGTATCCACCGACAAGATAGAGCTTCCGGACGGATCCGCAAAGGACTTTTGCAAGGTGGCTAAGAAGTTCGGCGTTGACTATGCAATCCGAAAGGACAAGACACAGGATCCGCCAAGATATATAGTCTTCTTCAAGGCTAAGGATACCGAGGTATTGGACCAGGTTGTTAAGGAGTATATCTCCGTGACTGACAAGAAGCATGAGAAAGCCAGTGTCAGGGAACAGCTTAAGCAGGAAAAGGCTGCGGCGAGAGCTGAGGCCAAGGAAAAGGCGAAGACGATGAAAAAGCAGAAGAAAAAGCGCAAGGAAAGGACGGAAGGGCGATGACATCAAAAAGAAAGAAGATGATCATGAGCATTCTTCCTTATGCGCTGATCGGGCTGTTTGCCACCAATATCGGTGAAGCAATGCGGCTTTCCACAGGTAAGACGATATCGGATAAGTTCCTTTCTTTCTTTACGGACGGGCTTGGTGCTGCATTTACGAATGTAATGCCAAGCCTTCATCCGTTTGACCTGCTCATCGGCACACTTATAGGCGGAGGATTAAGGCTCATTATGTATGTAAGATCAAAGAATGCCAAGAAATACAGGCATGGCGAGGAGTACGGTTCAGCCAGGTGGGGAACACCGGCAGATATAGAGCCGTACATGGATCCTGACTTTTCAAACAACGTGATCCTGACACAGACAGAGCGCCTTACCATGGAATCAAGGCCTGCTAATCCGAAATACGCCAGGAACAAGAACGTTCTGGTAGTCGGCGGTAGTGGTTCCGGTAAGACAAGATACTTTATCAAACCGAATCTTTTACAGATGCGGGGCTCATACGTTGTTACGGATCCGAAAGGCCAGCTCCTTGGTGAGTGTGGCCGGGCACTATACAAGAACGGATATGACATCAAGGTGCTAAACACCATCAATTTCAGTAAGTCGATGCATTATAATCCGTTCAAATACATCCATTCCGAGAAGGACATTTTAAAGCTCGTAACAGCCCTTATTTCCAACACAAAGGGCGAGGGTAAGGGAAATGATCCTTTCTGGGAAAAGGCGGAGACACTGCTTTATACGGCGCTCATAGGCTATATCCATTATGAGGCACCGCCGGAGGAGCAGAACTTCTCCACGATGATAGAGTTTATCAATTCATTCGAGGTGAGGGAGGATGATGAGGACTTCAAAAATGCGGTTGACCGTATGTTTGACCGGCTCAAGAAAAAGAATCCGAATCACTTCGCAGTGAGACAATATGCCAAGTTCAAATTAGCGGCCGGCAAGACCGCTAAGAGTATTTTAGTCAGCTGCGGCGCACGCTTGGCACCATTCGATATTTCAGAGCTTCGTGAGATCACTTCTTACGATGAACTGGATCTGGATACCCTGGGAGATAAGAAGTCGGCTCTATTCCTCATCATGAGTGATAACGATCCGACATTTAACTTTCTTATCGCCATGGTATATACGCAGCTTTTCAATCTTCTTTGCGAGAAGGCGGATGACAAGTACCACGGAAGACTTCCGGTACACGTAAGATGCCTGATCGATGAGGCAGCGAACATCGGACAGATCCCGAATCTGGAGAAGCTCGTTGCTACAATACGAAGCCGTGAGATTTCGGCTTGTTTGGTACTGCAGACGCGAAGCCAGCTTAAGGCAATTTACAAGGATCATGCAGATACCATAGTCGGAAACATGGATTCACAACTGTTCCTCGGAGGTTCCGAACCTACAACGCTGAAAGATTTAAGCCAGGCGCTTGGTAAGGAAACGATCGACACTTATAACACCGGAGAAACGCGAGGCCGCGAAGAGAGCCATTCAATGAATTACAGCAAGCTCGGTAAGGATCTGATGTCGATTGATGAACTTGCAGTCATGGACGGAAGTAAATGCATCCTGCAGCTTCGAGGAGTAAGACCTTTCCTGTCAGATAAATACGATCTGACAAAGCACCCGAACTATTACCTTACTTCGGATGCGGATGAGCGGAACTTCTTTGACATAGAGAAGTACCTTCATCATCAATTAAAACTGAATAATGAAGACGTCTACGATGTAGTGGACGCAGATGCAGTGAGCGATGACGGGCAGGAGCCTTGAGCCGCGCATCTAATGTAACCGGCAGAGCCTGAAACAGGCATCTGCTTTTTTTGTACCCAAAAACAATAAAAACAAAGAATAATCAGGAGGAATTTAATTATGGCATTTTTCACATCAGCAATCGGAGTACTTCAGAAACTCGTTATCGGTCTTGGCGCAGGTCTTGGCGTATGGGGCGGCATCAACCTTATGGAAGGTTACGGCAATGATAACCCCGGAGCGAAGTCCCAGGGCATGAAGCAGCTCATCGCCGGCGGCGGTGTAGCACTTATCGGCATCACCCTTATCCCTCTTCTTGCCAACATCTTCGCATGATGGAGGGCACTGAATGAGCAGCATTATCGACAAAATCAGTGACTGGTTGCATGATCTGCTCGTTGAAGGTGTAATGAATAATCTCACCGGAATGATCAATGCTGTCAACGACGAGGTTGGCAGCATTGCTTCCGATGTGGCACAGACACCGGCAAACTTTTCGCCGGCAATCTTTTCCATGATAAGAAACATCTCCGAAACGGTCATCATTCCGATAGCGGGTATCATTCTCACGTTTATTGCTTGTTATGAGCTTATCCAGCTCATTGTTGAGCATAACAACCTGCAGAACTTTGAGACCTGGATCTTCTTTAAGTGGATATTCAAAACCTTTGTAGCAGTAACAATAATCAGCCACACCTTTGATATCACGATGGCTATATTTGATGTTGCGCAGTATGTGATAAACCGGGCAGGCGGCATTGTGGGAGCCACGACGGGAGTAACGCAGGATCAGATCGAGGCACTGGCAACAAGTGTGGACGCAATGAGTAATGGAGCCTTGTTTGGCCTTTACCTACAGTCCGGGGTAGTACAGATAACCCTGTATGCGCTGAGCAAGATCATTTTTGTCATTGTGTATGCCCGTATGATAGAGATCTATCTTATGACGAGCCTTGCACCTATTCCGCTCTCAACCTTTGGTAACAAGGAACAGAGCCAGATAGGACAGAACTATTTAAGGAGCCTTCTTGCACTTGGCTTCCAGGGCTTTTTGATCCTTATCTGTGTGGCCATTTATGCGGTGCTTGTACAGAGTATTACGATCACATCGGATGTGGTAGGAACCTTGTGGGGAATCGTAGGATATACGATCCTTCTTTGCTTCACACTCTTTAAGACCGGTTCCCTTGCAAAATCCGTATTCTCGGCACATTAGAAAGGAGCAGCAATGGCATCATATATTTCAATACCACGTGACCTTTCGAAGGTTAAATCAAAAGTACTGTTTAATCTGACAAAACGTCAGCTTATATGCTTTGGATCGGGTGCCCTTTGTGGCACACCGGTCTTTTTTGTTACAAAAGCTCTTGGGGCAGACATCAGTTCCGCAGTTATGGGCATGATGGTTGTCATGATCCCATTCTTTTTGTTTGCAATGTACGAAAAGAACGGTCAGCCCCTCGAGAAGATCCTTAAGCAAAAGATCACGGCCAGGTTCATAAGACCTAAGGTGCGTCCGTATCGCACCAACAACTATTATTCCTGTCTGATGCGGCAGGCAGAGGCAGAAAAGGAGGTAAGAAGAATTGTCTCTACTGGACATTTTCAGAAAGAAAAGCACAAGCCCAAAGCTTCCGCCGGGACTGACACCCCGCGAGCAAAAGCAGGTGCTTGAAATCATACGAAAGGCGGAAAGAAAAGGCTCGGTCCCTGCCAGCGCACAGGAATCCATTCCCTTTATCCAGATGTATAAGGATGGCACCTGTAAGGTTACGGAAGGGTACTTCAGCCGTTCCATAGAATTCAGTGATATCAATTATCAGCTGGCTCTTGCAGACGATCAGCATGCGATATTCGATGCCTGGTGTGCTTTCTTAAACTTCTTCGACAGTTCCATCCACTTTGAACTGAGCTTCATCAATGCTATGGCAGATGAGGAGGAGTACAAAAAGCAGATCGAGATTCCTAATGCGAACGACGGATTTGATTCCATCAGGGAAGAGTATTCGGGCATGATCAAGACGCAGCTTGCCAAGGGTAATAACGGTATTGTGAAAAGAAAGTTCATCACCTTTGGCATCGAGTCAAAGAGCATAGCGGATGCAAGAACGAAACTTAATCATATCGAAACGGACATCCTGAGTAACTTTAAGAAGATGGGTGTTGACGCAAAGGTCTTAAACGGAAAGGACAGACTTGAAGTGATGCATTCCATCTTCCATATCGGAGCAAAGGAGAAGTTCCGGTTTGACTGGAAATGGCTTCCGGAGAGCGGCCTTTCACCTAAGGACTATATTGCCCCTTCTTCTTTCACATTCAAGAAGAGCAGATATTTCCAGACCGGTGCCACTTACGGAGCTATGAGTTTCCTTTCCATTACGGCACCCGAGATTTCGGACAGGATGCTGGCAGATATCCTCGATGCGGAATCCAACCTTGTTGTTGCGATGCACATTCACTCAATCGACCAGGCGGCGGCAATCAAGCAGATCAAACACAAGATCACAGAACTTGACCGTTCCAAGATCGAGGAGCAGAAGAAGGCCGTAAGAGCAGGCTATGACATGGATATTATCCCTTCGGATCTTGCTACATTCGGAACCGATGCAAAATCACTTCTCAGGGAGCTTCAGAGTCAGAACGAGCGAATGTTTATCATTACGTTCCTTATCATGAATACCGGAATGGATGAGGCAGAGCTGGAAAACAATGTGTTCCAGATGGCATCCATTGTTCAGAAACATAACTGTACATTGGTAAGACTGGATGACCAGCAGGAATCAGGACTTATGAGTTCACTTCCTTTGGCAAACAACTCGATTGAGATCGAAAGAGGACTTACAACATCCTCAACGGCGATATTCATTCCATTCACCACGCAGGAACTGTTCCAAAAGGGCGCAGGAGCCTTGTATTACGGCGTAAATGCAGTAAGCAACAATTTGATCATGGCGGATAGAAAGAGGCTTAAAAACCCGAATGGGCTTATTCTTGGTACACCCGGTTCCGGTAAGTCGTTTTCAGCCAAAAGAGAGATCGCAAACGCATTCCTTACAACAGACGATGACATCATTATCTGTGATCCTGAGGCTGAGTACGCACCGCTTGTAGCAAGGTTCAACGGCCAGGTGGTAAAGATCAGTCCCACGAGTCCGCACTACATAAACCCTATGGACATCAATATGAACTATTCGGAGGATGACAGCCCGCTGGCACTTAAAGCAGACTTCATCCTTTCTTTGTGTGAGCTGATCGTAGGCGGAAGAGATGGTCTGCAGCCTGTAGAAAAGACTGTGATCGACAGATCCATCCATCAGATCTACGCCAAGTATTTCGCAGATCCGGTTCCTGAGAACATGCCGCTTTTGGAAGATCTTTATGATGCCTTGCTTGCACAGCCCGAGGCTGAGGCAAAGAGAGTAGCGACAGCTCTTGAGATCTATGTAAAGGGATCGCTGAACGTCTTTAATCACAGGACGAACGTACAGCTTGATAACCGCTTTGTTTGTTACGACATCAAGGAACTCGGTAATCAGCTTAAGAAGATCGGAATGCTGGTCGTTCAGGACCAGGTGTGGGGCAGAGTTACGGAGAACCGTGCCGCAGGTAAGTTCACAAGGTATTACATCGATGAGATGCACCTTCTTTTGAAAGAGGCGCAGACAGCAGCCTACACGGTTGAGATCTGGAAGCGTTTCAGAAAATGGGGTGGTATTCCTACCGGAATCACTCAGAACATCAGCGATATGATGGATTCCCCGGAGATCAAGAACATCTTTGAAAACTCGGACTTCGTATATCTTCTGAACCAGGGTGCCGACGGCAGGGAGACTCTTGCGAAGAGACTCAATATCAGCCCTTATCAGCTATCGTATGTTACACATTCCGGACCCGGCGAGGGGCTTATCATCTACGACAATGTGATCTTGCCCTTTGTAGATAAGTTCCCGACGGATATTGAACTTTACAAGGTGCTTACAACAAAGCTCAGTGAGGTTGCCGGCACGGATTCTAAGGAAAAGGAGGGATAAATGAAGGAAAAAGATGTAAGGGTGAGAACACCCACCACGAGTGATGTGAAGTCAGCTTACAGGAAGAAACTATACCGTAAGAGGACGATGGAGGAAGTCGGAAGGAGATTTAGCTACACGATAAATGACGCTACGGATTCTTCTTCCGAAAATGATCCTGCGAAGCAGACCGTGGATGCGAGTATTGATACTGTCCGCTATGCCGGAGATCAGGTTTCGGAGACGGTAAGAGCCTACAGCAGAAAGCTTAGCGACAGACCGAAGGGTGAAGATGTAAAACGCTCAGAGGCACTCAGGACCGAATCGGTGAAAGCAGATCCTGAGAAGGCTCAATCAGCTTCAAAGAAGATTCAGAAGGACAGGATCAAAAAGAACTATGCAAAGGCAGCCAGGGAAGCCCAGCAAGGGGCAAAGACAGCCGGGAAAAACGGTGCCAAAGCAGGAAAGAAAGCGGCAGAGGATACAACCAGTGCGGTAAGTGCAGCGATGCAGAAGATAACGGAATTCATAGCCGAGCATCCGGTGGAAACGATCCTCGGAGCTTTGGTCATTATTATTCTTCTTGCATTTATGTGTACGCTCAACTCTTGCGGGATGATCTTTGGCGGAGTGTCCGGCGGAAGCGTTTCTGCAACATATACGGCGGAGGATGCTGATATACGAGGCGCTGAAACAGATTATCAGGCCAAGGAAGCAGCTTTGCAGACAAAGATGAACAACGTGGAAAGTCTGTATCCCGGATATGACGAATACCAAACAGACTTTGATAGTCTTGGACATAATGCCTGGCATCTGGCATCTGTTCTTACGGTGATCCATCAGGATTTTACCAGAGCAGATGTGCAGGGATCGCTGACAAGCCTTTTTAATGCCCAGTATACCTTTACGGTAACAGCACAGTCCGAGACAAGATACAGGACCGAGCGAAGAACCGGTTACACTCTCGTTTACGATTATGACGAGGACGGTATCGCTATAGGGTATCACTACGAGCCCTATACCTATTATGTGGAGGTTCCCTACACGTATACGATCCTTACTGCAAAGATGGTCAATAACGGGCTTGATAACGTGATCAACAACCTTGGTCTTTCCGCAGATGATCTGGAACTCTATGAGTATTTAAACCAGACGAAGGGCGAAAAAGACTATTTATTCTAAGGAGGCAAAATGGCAGATTTTACAAGGCTCAACAAATACAGAGCCGAACTGAAGAAAATGAAGGATAAGCGAGCCGAGATGGATGGCAAGATCCGCGACCTTGAACGCAAGTGCAGGGAAGAGGAAAACACGGCGATCCATGACCTTGTTCGTGAGGCCAGGATGACACCTGAACAGCTTGCGGAGCTTATCGGCATGAACGGAGCGCAGAAGCTCGATGCCATCAACGGCAACAATGGAGAAACGGAGGATGTTATAAGCGATGAAGAAACTGATTAAGACCGGTATAACGGTTGTTCTTGCAGTGGGAATGCTTTCTATGAGCGTTCCCACTGTTGCATTTGCGGAAGAGATCAATGATGCAGCCGATGTTGTGGATATTGATCCGAATGAACTTATTGGAGAAGATGAACTTCCTGAAGATGCTGACATTTGGGAGGCGGAAGCTGAGGACGAAGAGATCAGGGTTTATCGATACGATGAGGACGGCAAGCTGGTACCCGTAGATCCCGTATTTGAGGATCCCGGTGAGGAACCTGTCTCAGAGGATCCTGAGGAAACAGAAACCTCGGAAGAGCCTGAGGAGGCGGAACATTACGGCCCTTTGACACCTGATGGAAATATGGATCTTATCGATGATTACGGTTCAGCCACAAAAGAAGGAAAGCAGTTCATTACAATCCAGACAAAGAGTGGACAGTACTTTTATATCATTATCGATCGTGATGACAGCGGGAACGAGACGGTACATTTCCTGAATCAGGTAGACGTGGCGGATCTTCTTGCCTATATGGAGGATGAGGAAAACGCCGCTTATGAGGAAAGGAAAGCTGCGCTTGAGGAGAAAAAGGAGGCTCTTATCGCTGAGGAAAAAGCCCTTGAGGAAGGTGAAGCCGAGATGCAGGCGCCCAGCGAAACAGAGAGTAAGCCTGACAGCTCCGAAAAAGCAGATCTTATGAAACTTCCCGGTTCATCTGTGGTGATCGTTGTTGTCATTGTGATCGCGGGAATCGGTGGTGTCTTCTACATGAAGGTCGTAAAGAAAAAGCAGAAGAAGGTAACTGCTGAGCAGAGCGAGTATGATTCTGATGACTGGGACGATGATGAAGACGATGCCGAAATGGCGGATGTTCCAGATGCGAGGGAGGATGAGAGCGATGAGTAAAACTCATTTAAGACCGGGGATCTTTTCAAAGAAAAGACATACTCCGGTGCATAACCTTCGGAGCGAAAGCTTTGAAGATAAGCCCAAACAGGAAGACTTGAGCTGGGCTGCAGAGCATTTGAGACAGTGTGAGATCTTAATGGAGATCGAAGACATGGAAAACGACAGAGTGAGCACCTGTATTTTCAGTGATTGCTCTGTCCTCTAAGGAAAGGAGAACACATGAATGAAGAACGTGAACTTGAAAGGATTCAGACCGAAGAGGCTTCTCTTAATTCTGACTCCGATTTTGCTGTCCTTAGGAAGCTTAATCGCGATAAGGAAGCACCGCAGGAAAAAGTACGCCACGACAACTACCTGCGCTCGGTAGAAGACAACGTGGAACAGAACGATAATTCCTTTGACGGGATCATCAACAATCTGCCGGATGAAGCTGAAGGCAGTGTAAGCGGTGCAAAGGAAGAGAAGAAATCTCTGGTAGAAGAGATCCGTAAGGAATACGAAAAGAGCATTCAGGCACCGCCTCCTGCAAAGCCTGTTCCGAGGATCCTTTATACGGACGGAGAGGAAAGGGTGCTCTGATGAGGGAATACAACAGAGACATCCACATGCGCCTCAAACAGTCTGATATCGATAAAATCAGGCGGAGAATGAGCGAGGCCGGTATCCGTAACATGAGCGCATATATGCGGAAGATGGCTATTGACGGCTTCGTGGTTAATCTGGATCTTAGCGATGTAAAGGAACTGGTAAGATTGCTCCGATATTGCAGCAACAACATAAACCAGTATGCAAAGAAGGCTAACGAAAGCGGAGATGTTTATAAGGCAGATATCGAGGATATCAAGCGCAGGCAGGACAGACTTTGGGACATGGCGAATGAGATCATGGAAAGACTGGCTGCAATCCTGTGATCGTCACAGAAATAATATTAAAAATGTTTTGAACGAAAGCGTTGACATCCTTGCTTGACACTTTTACGGGATTTTATAATGTTTACAGTAACGCAGAAACTATCATGAAAGGGGCGACAACGATGAAACTGATGAAGATCCCGTTTAAGTTAATAGCACTGCCGGTAATAGCACTTATCTGGCTTGTATGCTTTCTTGCAAAGGCTGTAACTCATATCTCCTGCTATGTTGTGGGACCGTTTATGCTGATCGTGGGAATAATCCTTATCGTGATGCTTACCAAGTCCCGCTGGAACGATGTGGCGATCTGCGGAGGAATTGAAGCTTTCTGCCTTATCGTTCTGTTTGGCGTAACATGGATGATAGCAAACATGGAAGATCTGAATGCACTGCTTATCCGGTTCGTTCAGTCGTAACAACAGTAACCCAATATAACAAATTGTTTTAATGGCTGTCTGGTCGAGTGACCCGGCAGCCTAATTTTATGGAGGAAAACTTATGTATATTTCAGTAAAAGCATTTGAGAATGCGGATCCCGATTCCGCAGTAAAGGCACACGTAAACATGACTATCGACAATGCATTTGTCGTAAAGAATCTGGCTGTTGTCCAGGGCAAGAACGGCTTGTTCGTGAACATGCCCCATCACAAATCCAACGAGGTCGGCGAGGATGGCAAGGCCGTATATAAGGATGATGCATTCCCTCTTACCAAGGGGCTCCGCGATAAGATCAGTGAGGCTGCTATTCAGTCCTATGAAAGGGGCGGCGAGGAAGTAACCCTTGAATATGATTCCGTACAGAAGGAACAGACTAAGGCAAATCCGGAGAAATCCGGGAAGGAGGGTGCCAGGCAGGGAAAGCCTTCCGTTTTAAAGATCCTGCAGGAGGATTCCAAAGTCCCCGGAGCTGACAGACCGTTAAAGATCACTATGGAAAAGCCGGCAAAGGCTGCAGGAGAAACGCGATGAGAAAAGAGATCGTATTCATTGATGAGGAAACCTTAACCAAGGAGGAATTGGAGGCGATAGCAGATGAGCAGCAGACCGCAGAACAAGAATGAATATCGTGAGGAACTCGCTGAGAGCTTCGCGCATATCTTGGAAGAAAAAGGTCTGAACTGGAAGAAGGAATGGAGGGGCGCCGGCGGTGGCGCCCCTTTTAACGGCGTTACAAAGGCAAATTACAAGGGCTGTAATTCCTTCTGGCTTTCCCTTGTTTCGATGATGAAGGGATATGATGACCCGCGCTGGGTCACTATGGTTCAGATCATGGACAATGACAAAAAGTACCATCCTAACGAAAAGTGGCATCTTAAAAAGGGCTCTTCGGCTTCATATGTGGAGTATTGGTATCCGTTCGACCTGAAGAACAAGAAGGCACTTACCTGGGATCAATATTCCGAAGAACTGAAAAACGGAAGAAAGGAAACCGAGTTCAAGCTGTCTACAAGATACACGGCGGTTTTCAATGCCTGTGATATTGAAGGCATGTCCGAACTTCCACAACTTCACAATCCGGATGTCTCTGTAGATGAACTTGTAACAAAGCTTTCCGATGCAATGAAAGTCCAGATCATTAATGACGGCGGGAACAGAGCATATTACTCGCCTCATCAGGATATGATCCATCTTCCCAAGCCCGAGAACTTCACAGGAACATACGCCTACAATGCAACGGCCCTTCATGAGCTGAGTCATTCTACCGGTCATCCTTCGAGACTTAACCGTCCTCAGGGTGGCTTTTTTGGTTCAGAGGAATATGCATACGAGGAACTTGTTGCTGAGATGTGTTCCTGCTTTATGGGCGTGAATCTTACTGACGAAGCGACACCGGAGCATATCGAAAACCATAAGGCTTATGTCCAGTCCTGGATCCGTGAGATCAGAGATAAGCCTGAATCACTTATCAGGGCAATCAAGGACGCTCAGGCTGCAGCGAGTTATATGGATATGAAGGCCGGGCTGATAAGCGAGAAAGAGTATGAGAAGATCGCAAACAGTGCTGTGGAACTGGAGGTTCACAAGGATAAAGCCTTAGTCAGATAGATTACTCTCCTTCAAAATATGCTTTGGGCATATATAAAATTGTGGTATCATATAAATATGCTCAAAGCATATTCAAATGAATGATAGAAAGTTTTACGCTGAAAGAATATCATTTATTTGACCGGTCGGAAGGAGATTCAAAATGTCAGAGTTGGATAAACAGAAGATAGGTGATTATGTAGGCCGCCTCATAAAGGAGAAGGGGTACTCAGATCGCCAGTTCGCCATCAAGTGCTTGGAAGAGCGCGGATGGAAAGACAATAGTAGAGAAACGATCCAGAACATGCAGAACCGGATCTGCTCTATCAAGAAAGCACGGAAATGGATCCAGGTGGAGGACCTTCCGATCTTCTCAAAGATACTGGGAGTTTCTATCGAGGAAATCTTAAGCGCGGGCAATTACTTTATCCCGGATGCATCAAGAATGACGAACTATTCCGTGGCTTTCTCAAAGGATCCGGAGGTTTGGAAGGAGTATATCGACAACGAAGATGATATCTTCTTAAACTACGATGAATACGGAAAATCCATTATTGATTATGCTTTGCAGTTTAAAAACTATGAGCTCCTTAAGTATTTGCTTAATGAAGGTATTATCTGGTTTGTGAAAGACAATCATGATGGCTTTTTCTATCGTTTTGGGGCAGGAACCTCGGTTAAGAGACGCACTTCCTTGGATACGTTTTCATGGGAGTATAAGATTGCGACCGATGATAGCCTTAGAACGGATATGGCCAGCCTGGCTATTGAGCGAAATGATTTTGATTTGCTGGATGAGCTGCACGCGAGGGAAACACCGGAATTGTATTATGGCTCTGGGGTTACGCCTCAGCATAATACAGAGAGCTTCATCAATACTCGTCTGATAGATACTGTGGCAAGGGCAAACAAAATGGTTTTGAAATATTTCACGGAGTCGTTTTCGGTCGAAGATGATAAGGCTCCTTGGAACCATTGCATCTTTCCGTATATTTCGGAATTGGTGAGTGAACTGGTCGCAATCAAGAGTAAATACCTGAAGGATGTACTCCTTAATGTTGAAAAGCACAACTCTGTGGCACTTAAGACTGTAGAAGAGCTAATGGCTGAAGAAATGGAAATCTCAAGACCGAAGTATGGCGATAATCTTGAGGAGAAGGATCTCAGATCCATTGCCTTGCACTTCTACTTTGTCGGAAGCGATGAACACTCAATCAGATACACGACTCTGGAAACAAAGAAGTCTTTCGCATCAGTTATAGTCTGCATAGAGGACAAGACTGGGATTGCGGAGCTGGATAGTATCATAGACAGGATCAACTCAACTTATGAGAAACTTGTCGGATTTGGAGGCAAATAGTATGTGTAACATTTTTGATTATGATGACGGTGACTTTATCATGCAGACTTCTGATAATATGGGAATGGATATGGATGGAAACCTGATGATGCGTATGGGAGATAACATGGCGATGGACATGGACTCCGGCGAACTGCACATGGTTTCCGGATGGCGTAATGACGATGACGAAGATGATTAAGCAACGGCCCTGCTCGAAAGAGTAGGGCTTATTTTTTGGAGGTTTTTATGGCGGCAACGAGACTTATTGCCCTACATGTGAATAAGGGAAAAACAGTAGCTCAGTGCCTCGCTGACAGGACGGACTACTCAGAGAATGAGAAAAAGACGAATAACGGAGAGTTTATAAGTTCTTACGAATGTGATCCTAAGACCTGTGACCAGGAGTTCCTTTTGGCGAAGCGGGAATATCTTCATATCCACGGTTTTGATTATAAGCGGAATGTTATAGCTTATCAGATTCGCCAGTCTTTCAAACCGGGCGAAGTAACGCCCGAAGAAGCTAACCGTATCGGATATGAAACGGCGATGCGATGGACGAAAGGCAAGCATGCTTTCATTGTTGCAACTCACATAGACCGAGCACATGTTCATAATCATATCATTTACAATTCCACGGATCTATCCTGTGAGAAGAAGTGGCGTGATTTTCTACGGTCCGGTAAGGCGCTACAGAAGGTTAGTGATCTTATCTGCCTGGAGCATGGACTGTCGGTTATTACACCAAGACCGTATGGAGAGCGGACGAAATATACCAATGCTCTTTATCAGTCCAGTCTGAGAGATGGGCTTAGGGCAGATATTGAAGATATACTGAATGCCGGCGCGAAGAGTTTTGAAGAATTGCTGCAGGGGCTATCTGACCGGGACTATGAGATTAAGCAAGGCAAGACCTTGGCTTTTCGCAAAACTGGGAATAAACGATTTTTGCGAATTGACTCGCTGGGTCAAGAATATTCCGAGGCTAATCTAAAGCGAAGAATCCTCGGCGAAGAAGTTGTTACAGAAGCTCCGGTAAAGAAGAGAGACTTCAATCTTGTCCTCGATCTTCAGAAGATTATAAGCAAGAACAAAGGCGAGAATTATGAGCGCTGGGCAAAACGTTACAATCTAAAGCAGACAGCTAAGGCAATCTGCTTCATCCAGGAACGAGGGATCAAGAGCATAAATGATCTGATCAGATTAACCGATGAAGCCACAAAACGCTTTGATGAACTTACCGAGTCAATGAAGAAAAAGCAAACGCGTCTCGAGGAGATTGCTGAGACAAAGAAGCAAATCGCGAATTATGCAAAGACCAAAGAGACATATGATGCTTATAAGCGTTCCGGTTATATCAAGAAGTTTTTCGAGACTCACAGAGAGGAACTGCAGCTTCATAAGGCGGCGAAAGAGTTTTTCAATGCAATGAATTTCACCAAACTGCCAAAGATGAAGGATCTCTCAGAAGAGTACGGTCGTATTCTTGAAGAGAAGAGAAAGGAGTATGCCGAGTACAAAGAGGCCAAAGCCTCAATGCAGGATTTCTTGATTGCAAGACAAAACATCGAAGCGATACTCAACTCTGAAGCGAAGGCTCGGGATGAGAAGAAAGAACGCGGCGAGCAACAAAAGTGATCCGTGTGCAACAAAGGTCTATGGGGTGTCATCAAGTAGATGCCTCATAGACTTTTTTGTTGACGGGGCGGTAATTGAATGCTATTATTCTTAACAGCTTTTAAATATATCTAGTTCTATTTCTTTTAGTTTTATCGATGAGCTACTCGGCTCAGGTTTCCGTTATTTGATGGTTTTTTAAATCTAATAAAGGGGGATTTATGTTTACAACTGAAGATTTACTCTCGTTGGATTACTTTACTGTTCTGCAGGAGAGCGAGGAGCAAATTGAGATCCAATCCAACAACACAAGGCACTGCTGGAAGATAGTTTTTAACGGACCAGGCTTTTATGTTCTTTATCACAAGCATCATATTGATGATCCGTTCCATTATCAATGTTCTTATCCCACTCTCTTTGATATCGTTCTCGAAATCGTAAATCACGATGAATTCCAAATGCGCGGAAGAAAACCTGCTAAGTACGCTTGGCAAACCAGAAACTCATACTTTGACGAACTGCTCCGGACATACTCGGCATAATATTATTAATATTTTTTTCGTGATAGGTATGCAGCCCAGCGTGAGCGGGGCGTGGCTCGAAGATTGAAAATCTTCGAATTTAGGGGATTGGGGAGTAGCCCCAACAAGCAAAAATGGCATGAGGTGGATACCCATGCCCTGCTTGCCACTTTTAAAATTATTGTTAAGAGTCCGTATTATCGGACAGGTAATGTAGATAATCAAATATGGAGGAGTCCTAGAATGAAAAATTAAACCTGTACTTTGACAACTGAAAATCACCTAAAAAGTCTAGTTTACTGTTGCAATGGCTTCTGTTAGAGTTAACGTATCG
>JAEEGK010010580.1_pt1 | contig 21250 bp, 17 predicted proteins | sample 8958771 | NCBI WGS metagenome assembly JAEEGK01 (sample SAMN16246547, study PRJNA631951) | gut metagenome | biome: gut microbiome; feature: rumen; material: SC-attached | host: Bos | place: Iran: Karaj | collected 2018-10 | reverse complement strand
AGCTGAACAAGGTGCTGCTGGTGGGCGGCTCCACCCGTATCCCCGCCGTGCAGGAGGAGGTCAAGCGCCTCACCGGCAAGGAGCCCTTCAAGGGCATCAACCCCGACGAGTGCGTGGCCGTGGGCGCGGCCATCCAGGGCGGCGTCCTGGGCGGCGACGTGGAAGGCATCCTGCTGCTGGACGTCACGCCTCTGAGCCTGGGCATCGAGACCCTGGGCGGCGTGTTCACCAAGCTCATCGAGCGCAACACCACCATCCCCACCAAGAAGAGCCAGGTCTTCTCCACCGCCGCCGACAACCAGACCAGCGTGGAGGTCAACGTCCTCCAGGGCGAGCGTGAGATGGCCGCCTACAACAAGTCCCTGGGCCGCTTCCATCTGGACGGGATCGCTCCCGCCCGCCGGGGCGTGCCGCAGATCGAGGTCTCCTTCGATATCGACGCCAACGGCATCGTGAACGTGTCCGCCAAGGACCTGGGCACCGGCCGCGAGCAGCATATCACCGTCACCAGCTCCTCCAACATGTCCAAGGAGGATATCGAGCGGGCCGTCAAGGAGGCGGAGCAGTATGCCGCCGAGGACGCCAAGCGCAAGGAGGAAGTGGACATCCGCAACCAGGGCGACCAGATGGTCTATCAGGCCGAGCGTACCCTGGAGGAGGCAGGCGACAAGCTCTCCGACGCAGACAAGGCCCCGGTGAAGGACCAGATCGAAAAGCTGAAGACCGCCCTCAAGGGCACCGACTCCGCCGCCATCAAGGCCGCCACGGAGGAGCTGACCCAGGCCTTCTACAAGCTCTCCGAGAAGCTCTATCAGGCCAACGGCGCCGGTCCTCAGGGCGCCCCCGGCGGCGACCCCGGCGCGGGCGGCTATGCCGGCCCTAACCCCGGCGGCAGCGCGGGCGGCAACTATCAGGACGCGGACTATGAGGTCGTGGACGACGACGACAACAACAAATAAGATTTCACACGATCATCTTCTTTCTCTGCTTCGCGCCGCCGGTCAGAGCCGGCGGCGCGCGGCAGGTTTTTCAGATAGACGAAGCGAGGTGGCATCATGGCGGACAAACGGGATTATTACGAGGTCCTGGGGCTCCAGAAGGGGGCCAGTGAGGACGAGATCAAAAAGGCGTACCGCCGTCTGGCCAAGGAAAACCACCCGGATATGAATCCGGGGGACAAGGGCGCGGAGGCCCGGTTTAAGGAGATCGGCGAGGCCTATGAGGTGCTGTCCGATCCGGAGAAGCGCTCCCGCTACGATCAGTTCGGCTTCGCGGGGGTGGACCCCAATTTCGCGGCCGGTCAGGGCGCGGGGGGCTTCGGCGGCGGCTTCGGCGGCTTCGGGGATTTCGACATCGGGGATATCTTCGATTCCTTCTTCGGCGGCGCTTCGACCCGCGGCGGCGCGAGAACGGCCAACGCCCCCCGGCGCGGAGAGAATATCCGCGTCCAGACGGAGCTGACCTTCGAGGAGGCGGCTTTCGGCTGTACCAAGGAGATCCCCGTGTCCCGCATCGAGAACTGCCCCGAGTGCGGCGGCTCCGGCTGCGAGAAGGGCACCACCCCCGAGGTGTGCAAGCGCTGCTCCGGCACGGGCACCGTCCGCAGCCAGGTGCGCACCGCCTTCGGGGTCATGTCCAGCTCCTCCCCCTGCCCGGACTGTTCCGGCACCGGCAAGATCATCCACAGCCCCTGCCGCAAGTGCCGCGGCAAGGGCGCCGTGCGGAAGAACACCACCGCCAAGGTGGAATTCCCCGCGGGCATCGACGACGGGCAGACCCTCTCCGTCCACGGCATCGGTCATCGGGGCGTGAACGGCGGACCCGCCGGCGACCTGCTGGCGACCGTCTCCATCCTGCCCCACAGCCAGTTCGAGCGGGAGGGCTTCGACGTATATTATGATATGCCCATCACCATCACCCAGGCCGCCCTGGGGGACAGCGTGGAGGTCCCCACCCTGGACGGGAAGGTGAAATACACCATCCCCGACGGTACACAGACCGGCACGGTCTTCCGTCTCCGGGGCAAGGGCATCCCAAGACTCCACGCCTCCGGGCGGGGCGACCAGTTCGTGAAGGTAACGGTGCAGACCCCCATGAATCTGACGGGCGAACAGAAGGAACTGCTGCGGAAGCTGGGGGAGACCTTCGGCGAGGAGGGACGGAAGGGAAGCATCCTGGGCGACCTCTTCGGCGAAGACAAGAGCAAAAAGGGAAAAAAGAAGAAATAAAGAACATAAAGGATAGTCAGAGGCACGGGCGGATTTCGCCCGTGCCTCTGACTGTCCGGCGTGTGCGCTGCTGGCACGAAAAGCGCTTGACAGGGGCGGTATCCTATGTTACTTAGATAAAGAAAGGGTATGCTTGTCCATGCTATGGGATAGGAGAAACGCCATGTACGAAAAAAAGCAGAAGACGGCCGCCGCAGCGGAGAAAGTCCGCGGAACGGCGCAGCCGGCAGCCGCGAACGCGGGCCTTTCCAACTCCGCCCTGACGGCGATGCTGCTGCCGGGGGAGGAGCGGACCGGCTTCCTTCGCCCGGAACTGGTGGAGCGCTTCAACGCGCCGCTGGTGCGGAGCGCCGAGCAGAACCAGATCCCCGCCGCTGAGGACGAGGCGGACCGGCTCAGCGCGGGCGTGACGGCCGGCAGCACCCCGGAAAGCGTGAAGGCAGCCATGGGGGAAAGGCTGGGGGCGGATTTCTCCGGCGTGAGCTTCCATACGGACGCCGGCGCGGCGGACCGGGCGGACGCCATGGGTGCGCGCGCCTATACCAGCGGCTCGGATGTCTTCTTCGGCAGCGGGGGCTTCGACCCCGCCATCGCCGCCCATGAGCTGGTGCACACGGTGCAGCAGGGTGCCGTGGCGGGCGGCGTACAGACCGTGTCCGCCCCGGCGGCATCCGTGCAGATGTGGTCCTGGGGCAGGAAGAAGAAAGCGGCGAAGATGCCGTCTGCCGCGCCGAAGCAGATCACCTTCGAGGGTATGGAGGAGCTCAAGAAAGGCAAGGATAGCCAGGGTATGGCCGTCGCGAAGGTCGCCGGCGCGGGTGAGGCTGCCGGAAGCACCGGCGTAGTGAAGACGGGCGTAAGCCTTAATCTGGAAACGGCCTTGTCAGGCTTCTTCAACGAAGCAGGGAGGACCTATGGGGAGAAGCTCGGCGGTGACTGGAGCTTCAGCACGCCGGAGGTGCGACCCCTGAACCAGGCGGAACGGACCGCCGCGACCCCCCTTGTGCAGCGCGGCGCGCTGCGCAGCGCCAAGGGAAACCCGACCGAAGCCCAGGAACTGAACGGTATGGCCGTTTTCGGTCTGGCAGGAGGAGAGTCCCCAGCCAATCCCTTTCAATTCTCAGACGAAGAAGTGGCTGCGGAGACGAAGCGGCGGGCGAAGGACAAGGACTACGGGCGGATGATGGGCTACATCAACATGATGGACGCGGTGCTGGGCAACGAAGATCGCCTGGTCCACCTGAACCCCGACAACTGGATGGAGGACGAGCGGGGCAAGCACGTCGACCTGATCGACAACGATTTCCAATCGGAAGCCATGATCCCTATGGGACTCCATGGAAGGAGCAACTGGCTCCGCAGCCTGGGCAACTTCGTGCAGCCGGGAGATGCGGAGGGAACCGCCAAGGCTCTATATGAAAGAACACTGGGGAATTCCGATCTTTCCGGCATCTATCTGGGGGATGGCAAACAGGCCAATGCCGGGGCGGCCCAGGCGATCGCCGACCTGCCCGGCATGAGAGACCGCCTGAAAGCACAGTATTACCAGACGAACAAGCAGGCGGGTGGAAGCGGCAAGCTCACGGAGGAGCAGGAGGAGGTGCTGGAGCGCATGCAGATCATGCATGAGTACGCCACCAATCCGGAGATGGCCAGGATTTATCAGCAGCTCGCGGACCCGATGATCGGCTTTGGCACACGTCAGATATGGGTCGGCCAGTCCGGCCAGGAGAAGCTGCAGGAAGTGCAGGAGAGCGACGAAATAAAGCAGCACCGCGCCAACCTCCTCGCCCAGCGGGACGCCCTGCGCTACGGCGGTAATACCGGCGGGGCAAAACCCACGGCCACCGCCGGACCGGGCTGGACCAGGGGCAGCGCCCAGGATTGGATGAATGCGGGCAGGCCGCCCGCTCCCGCCGCCGCCCCCGCGGCAAGCATCGGAACGCACCGGCGGCGGAGAAAGCCCCTGGACCTCTCTCTGGACAACGATTAGTTTTTCAATGGAACACGGCGCACACCCGGATTTTGGGCGTGCGCCGTGATGCTTTTTTGGGTCAATAGCCGTATTCCGCGATGCTGTCCGCGTCCGGGACGATGATCATGTATGCCCCGTCCCGGAGCATGCGCAGCAGCTCCAGCATGTCCTCCTCGCTGAGGCTGACGTGGGCAGCCGTAAACCGGCAACCGGAGCTTTCCGCCCGTGCCTCATGGCTTGCTGGCGCCGGTCAGGAGACGAAAGCCGGACGCACATCCTCCAGGGGCAGCCCCAGACGAATGGCCCGGTCCCGCTCGTACGTCACTCGCGTGACCTCTTCAATGAACTGCTTTTCCTTTTCGTCCGCGCTGGTCCAGCGGACGTCGTATTTCCGGCAGAGCCTGAAAAAGATTTCGTAAAACCGCTTCGCCTCCGGGTCTCGGCGGAAATACTGCTCCGCTTCGGAGGGGGGAATCCTCAGAGAAGACATATGCCGCTCCTCCTTTCAGGAAAGATAGGTAAAGAAAATGCGTTTCGCAGCTTCGTCGGCAATCAAATACCTGGGCGCAGAGGAACGGAAGCCCGGCAGTCTGACCGCTCCGAAGTCCCGCTCGTAATGCTTTGCCAGAGCGGTCGTTTTGGCTTCCAGTACGACATCGCCCGTGAAGCCGCAATCAATGGACATTTTTATGCCAAAAGCGATCATCGCTCTGCCGATGCCGGTGTATTTCGGTTCGCCGCCATCCATTGTGGGATTGGATTCGGGATGAGCTTCCAAATAAACGATGCGAACGATCAATGCGTTTTCCAGTATTTCATAAGCGCCAAGCGCAATGAGCTCCTTCCCGGCCTTGGCAGCATATTTTTCGATCCTGTCGTCCTTGAGAAACTCGCTTGTCCAGGAAGTTTGCCACACCGGATCAGAGTTTGTGAGTTCGGCGTCCGTTTGCGTCATGGGCTCAATTGAAATCGGGATCTGTGTGTTGTCCCTGTCATACACAAAGGGCTTGAATACCATTTTCGCTCTCCCCTTACTTTCATTAGTTTACCATGATCGCAACTCTTTTACAAGCGCGCTTCTATTCCGCGAGGGCAAGGAACTCCGCAGAGGTCCGGTATGGGTCAAATGTGTCCTTCTTCAGGAGCTCATGATATTCCTGTATGGGCGTCTGAAACTGAGAAGTCGGCATGGGTAGATTCACCGAACAACGGTCAAACAGAGGGGAAGTATACCGCTGTTCGCCGCCGCCAAACAGAAAACCAAATAAGACCGCGTGTTCCTTCGCCTTCCGGAGGGCGTCGATCATTTCCGCCTGCCTTCCATCATATCCTTCCAGCACCGCCCGCGCTGCGCAGACATGGAACAAGAGATCGTGAAACTCAAGATAGTTCCCGTCAGGGATCAAAGCGTACACGATGTCCGCCGCAGCGGCAAAGGCCGCCCGGGCACCTTCCTCGTGCAGGTCTTTGCCGCGCCAGTAGTTCAGCAGCTTATGCAGAAGGCTTAAGGCGGCGGATTTGATCTGCTCTTGTTGAAGCCTGTACGCATCTTCGTCCTCCGCGCACAGCGCAAGAACATCCTCCTTGCTGATGGAGCGGGTCGAGGGGTACAGTTCCGCATATTGTCTCGCTTCGGCTTTTCGGTCCAAGGAAACCAGCGTTTGAATGATATGAAAGAGCGCTTTCGTCCGAAGCGTCTCCTCGTATGCCATGTCAAACACCATCAGCCCATGGGCCAGCGATTGCTCCAACTCCTTTTGAAAGTAGACCCGGTCTCCACGGTTCAGTCCGCTTTCAAATCCGTCGAAGTACTCCGCATGTGCGAGCCAATACAGATATTGGGGGTCGCCGGGAAACTCTGCGACAGCCTGCTTCGCCGCAGCGAGGTCTTCCATGTCGTAGGGGCGGTTCATCGCGTCAAAATACCGCGCCTGGAAATAGTTTTGACGTTCGTTCGTTTCTGCATCGGTCAATCCCAGCAGCTCATCCGCAGTAACGCCCAGCAATCGGGTGAGCCCAGGGATCATGGACAGGTCCGGGAGCGTCACGCCGGTTTCCCATTTGCTGACGGATTGAAAGGAAATGCTAAGACCAGCGGCCAGCTGTTCCTGCGTCATGCCGTTTGCCTTTCTCAGTTCTCTGATTTTGTTTCCGATTTCCATTACCATCTTCCTCTCGGTGAATGTTGCAACCTTATGGATATCATAACGTTGCCGGGAGAGAAAAAGAAGCGCCGTTTTTGATAGTGTTTTTCACCTGACAGGCGAATCTATGAGGCACGGGCGGATTTCGCCCGTGCCTCTGTATATCTCTGTAATGGCCTCGCAAGAGCGCTCCGCATCCGGTGCTGCGCCTGCCTTCCCCCGGGGGAAGGCGGCTGACGGATGAGGGACCCCGATGACCCTCAATAATTGCCTATGCTTTCCGCGTCCGGGACGATGATCATCCAGGCCCCATCCCGGAGCATGCGCAGCAGCTTCAGCATGTCCTCCTCGCTGAGGCTGACGCAGCCCGCGGTGTCCCAGGAGTTCGTGCTTTTGCAGTGGAGGAAAATGGCGCAGCCCCGGCTGTAAACGATATCCTCCAGGTTGAAGCCGATGTTGACGGCGTATTTGTACTGATAGTAGTCGATCAGGTGCTCGCCGGGTACGGGCTTCTCGCTCTCCACCCAGGTGTTGAAGGTTTCGTCCTCCGCCTCGGTCCAATAGGAGTTGGGCGTGATCTGCCGCCAGGTCATGTCCGTCCCCGGATTCTCCCCCGTGCCGAAGGCCAGGGTCAGAGGGAAAGCGCCGATGGGGGTGGTCTTCGAGCCCATGACCCGCTCCGCGGCAAGAACGAGCCCATTTTTCCCGTAGCCGCAGTAGGCTTCCATTCGCTTCTGCCAGACGCCGTCCTCCGACTTTTCCCAGAAGCTCAGGCTGTGGTCCACCGCAAGGACGAGCTGCGTCGTCTTTTCCGCCGCGGCACAGGCGGCCACCGCCGCCGTCAGGGGGTCGGGCAAGTCCTCCGGTATGGGGTTTGCTTCCGGCGGCGCAGCTTCCTCAGGGGGAGGCGTTTCTGACGGCGGCGCGGGCTCCTCCGAAGACGGCGCGGTTTCCACAGGCGGTTCGGTTTCCTCTGCAAGCGCATCCGTCACCGGCGCGGGGAAGGGGGCGGCTGCCGCTTCCGCCGTCGGTTCCGCCGGGGCAAAGGCCGCCGCCGCGTCCTGCTGCGTCGCCTGCAGCGAAGAACAAGCTGCCGAAATGAGGCAGAAGACGGCGATCACCGGGAGAATAGGGGAGCAAATCCTGCGAATTATGCTGCGCACTGCCCTCCCCCTCAGTCCATGCAGAGCAGCAAAATCCCCGCGACGCGGCTGACAAAGAGGAGGGTGCAGACCTTGAGGCCGACGCCGATTTCTTCGCCGCTGTCCAGCTTGCGGAAGATGCTGACGGTCATGGGGATGCACCAGGCCAGGGGGATGAGCGCCCAGCCGACGGCGATGCAGCCCAGGACCAGAAAAACCTTGGTGACGGTGACCAGGCCGTCGTCCCGGCGGCGGGAATCATTATCATAATAGGGCGGCTCATAGACCCGTTCGGCCTCCGCTGTCTGGCCCGCCAGAGGTACGCCGCAGTTGGCACAGAATTTCATCTTCTCGTTGATCGGGCTGCCGCAATTCGTGCAGTATTTCATCGTCTTCTCCTTTTTGAAAAGGCACGGGCGAGAAGCTCCCGCCCGTGCCAAGGTCAGCATATGTTCTGTCGTTCTCAGCCCCGGACGTTGTAGTCCGCGCAGAGAAGGTTCATGCTCCGCAGCATCTTGTGGGTGTAGACGAAGGGCCCGATCAGGATGAGGCAGCCCAGGACGCCCCAGCCCCAGAAGGTGGCCGCGCTGAACTGATAGGCGATGCCCCGCCGTGCCAGCTCGTTGCCGATGCGGTTGGAAATGCGGTGGCTCCACACGATGGGGGCGATGCCCAGGGTCAGCCAGGAGAAGATGAAGACCAGCAGCAGATAGTTCATGGTCTTCTTCCGGTCATAGGGCGTGGCGATGGTGTTGATATCCTCGGAGATGGTGTACATGACCACCAGCCCGTAGATGCCCAGGGTGATGATGCTCAGCAGGATCATCTTCAATAGGCTGCGGTTGGTTTTCAGCTGCCGCACGGGCCGCGCTGCGTAACCGCCGAAGTTCTGGTTCTGGTAGATGCTGCCGCCGCCGACAGCGTTGTTGAGGTTATTGTTGTTGTTGCTGGTATTGGTGTTGGCGCTGTTGCTGGTGTTGTTGATGATGATGGGCGGCATCTGCGCCGCTGCCACCGGCGCAGCCGCAGCCGCAGCCCTCGTCACACCCACCGGGCTGCCGCAGTTGGGGCACACGGCGGCATTCGCGGCAATGGCTTTTCCGCAGTTGGAACAGAACTTGGTATTTCCCTGGGGCGTGCCGCAGTTGGGACAGACCAGGGCATTGTTGGGGATTTGCTGGCCGCAGTTCTTGCAATACATGATGTTATCCCTCATTTCGACAAGATAGTGTTTCTTCTGCCTGCTTCGATTGTATAACAGAGGTAAACCCCTGTCAAGTTACCCCTTGCCCAGGGCCTTCAGGACCTTGTCGGGGGTTGCGGGGGGGTCCACCCAGACGCCGAGGGCGTTGTGGATGGCCATGATGACCAGGTGGGTATTGGCAAGGCTGTGGGAGATGCCGCTGGCCCCGTAGGCCGCGTTGCTGGACCTCGTTTCCAGGAAGTCCTTCTCCACGGGGGGCACGTCCAGCGCCGTGGGCTTCATGTAGTCGATCATGTTAGAGTTCAGCTGCACCCCGGTATGCTCGTCGAAGATGAAGTCCTCCAGCAGCTGGCAGCCGGTGCTGAAAAACATGACCTGGTCCACCTGGCTCTCCAGGGAGGTGGGACGGATGACCTTGCCCGGGTCCGCCACCACGCCGAAGCGGAGGATCTCCACTTCGCCCGTCTCCTCGTCCACGGCCACCTCGCAGTAAGCGGTGTTCATGGCGTCCATCTGCCGCGCGCCGGGGCCCACGCTCCAGACGGACAGGGGGGGCTTGCCGGTATGGACGGCGAAGAGGTTCTCGCTTGTGGCCTCCTTCAGGGGCAGACCGGCGCTGTGGTCCGCCTTCAGGCACACCATGCCGTCCACGATGTCCAGCTCCTCCGGGCTGTGTCCCTTCAGGGGATTCGTCCTGGGAGGTCCGCCGAAGGAAAACATGCCGGGGGCCGGCGGATTTTCGGCCTGGCGGACGGCGGAGGCCAGGATCTGCTTTTTCAGGTCGTTGGCGCATTCCTTGGTGACCCAGGAGGAGGCGGTGGTGCCGTCGGAGCCGCCGCCCATGGGGGTGAAAGCCTCCCGATAGTCGAAGTCCACCACGATATCCTCATACTTGAGGCCCAGCTCCTCCGCGGCCACCATGACGTTGCACTCCATGCTGTAGATGCCCACGTGGGGACCCTGGGTGGGGAAGTGGACCACGCCGTTACGAAGCTCCAGCTTCACGGTATAGTTCATGCCGGAGTGCCGGGGGCACTGCTGATAGCGGAAGGAGGCCCCGTGGAGCCGCCCGTCGGGCAGACGCTTTGCCCCGTCGGCATGCCAGCTCCAGCCCATGAGCTCCCGGCCCTTTTCCACGCAGGCCTCGAAGGAGGGCACCGGGTCCGTGTCGTCCTTCTCCTTGGGCCCGTGGAGGTTCACCCTTGCCACGTCGATGGGGTCCATGCCCAGCGCCTCCGCCACCAGGTATTCCGCGACGCTGATGATATCCCAGTTGAAGGGGCAGTGCTGGCCGGAGACGTACATCATGCCCCGGTTGGAATCCACGATGTCCATGCGCTGCTTGATATCGCCGCACTTGATGGAGGTGTAGGGCCCGTAGGTCAGGTCCCCGGCGGTGCCGAAGGAGCTGCTGCCCCGGACGCCGCCGTCCGCCAGGGAGTTGTCGATGACGGCGGTGATGAGGCCCGTGTGATCGTAGCCCACCTTCACATGGCAGTAACGCTGGTTCATGAGGAAGTCGAAGGTCTCCTCCCGGGTGTTGACGCAGCGGACGGGCCGCCCCGTGCGTTTGGCGAGGAGGGGGGTGATCTCCTGGCTGCGCCGCAGGCCCCAGTCGCAGTAGCGACCGCCCATGAACAAGCCCTCCTGGATGGTGTTCTCCAGGGGCATGGCGTAGGACCGGGCGATGGGCTCGCGGTTGCGCACCGCGCCCTCGATGTGGAGGGTCGTCCCCCGGTAGGGGTCCTCCTCCCACCAGCCCAGGGAGCCGGGCACATTGGGCACCACGGAGCCGTAGGAGGGGATATTCATATCGAATTCCAGGGTGAATTCGCTCGCCGCCATGGCCTTTTCCGCGTCCCCCTCGTCCAGTCCGGCGTGGGACACGTTGCCCTCCTTGGGGGGCAGGTCCGGCCCGCCGCCGCCCCGGCGGCCGAAGGTGGTGGGGGTGGGGTTGCCGGGGAAGATGACGAAAGCGTCCTTTTCCGCACCCTTTTTAATGTCCACCACATGGGGCAGGACCTCCCATTCGATATCCAGGGCCCGCAGGGCTTCGTCGCAGATGTCCTCCGCCTCGGCGACGACGATGCAGCCCACCTCGGCCCCCTCCATGTCGGCGATATTGTCCAGCCAGGGGCGGGGCGAGCCCCAGTGCTCGCCGTTGCCGACGAAATTCGCAATGTCGGGGTCCTCCCAGGTGAGGATATCCACCACGCCGGGGATGGCCCTGGCCCTGGTCGTGTCCAGCCTGACGATCTTCGCATTGGCATAGGGGCTGTGCAGGAACCGGGCATAAAGCATATCCGGCTTCACATAGTCGCCGCCGAATTTGGCGACGCCCGCAGCCACCGCATAGGAAAGCACGCCCGGTACGTTGGGTTTGCCGACGATCTTGAAATCCTCCCGCAGACCGTTTACACCCGCATAATCCGGCATGATCCAGACCTCCTTCGGAAAGGGAGGAGACCCTCCTCCCGGTGATTATTTTTCCACATGTTAATTATAGCGGAAAGCGGCGCACTTTTCCACTCTATTTTCAGGAATTGATTGCCTTTTTGAGAAAAGAATGGTAAAATAAGAAAAAATGCAATGATTTACCGAAAGGAGCAATCTAACATGATCGAATCCATGAAAAACGCATTCTGCCTGAAGGACAAGGTCGCCATCATCACCGGCGGCGACACCGGCATCGGCTTCGGCATCGCCACCGCCATGGCGGAGCAGGGCGCCAACATCGCCATCTTCTGCCGCCGTCAGGACCGGGCGGAGGAGGCCCTGCAGAAGCTGGCCCCCCTGGGCGGCACCTACAAGTGGTACAAGACCGACATCACCGACTATGATAACTGCAAGGCCAGCGTCGACGCGGTGGTGGCCGATTTCGGCACCGTGGACATCCTGGTGAACAACGGCGGCGTGGCTGCCATGGGCAACATCCTGGAGTACGGCGAGGACCTCAAGGAGTGGTTCCACTGCATCGACGTGGACCTCAACGGCGCTTTCCGCCTCTGCTACCTGGTGGGCAAGATCATGCGGGAGAAGGGCAAGGGCAAAGTCATCAACGTCACCTCCAACTCCGGCGAGATGTGCAACATCCCCTCCTTCACCCCCTACAACGTGGCCAAGGCGGGCCTGAACCGGCTCACCAAGTGCCTGGCGTGGGAGTGGGGCCCCTACCACATCAACGTCAATGCCATCGCCCCCGGCTACACCCATTCCAACCTCTCCTCCGGGGCCCCCAAAGAGGTGGAGGAAATGCTCACCCGCAACATCCCCTACGGCCGCTACGGCGAGCCCATCGAGATCGGCGCGCTGGCGGTCTACCTGGCCTCCGAGGCCAGCGACATCATGACCGGCGCCGTCCTCACCATCGACGGCGGTTATTCCCTGGCCAGGTAAAATATCCAGGGCAATGCACCCGGCGGATCTCCGCCGGGTGTACTTTCCCCGATTCGGCCCATGTAATTGCATAATAATTCCGGGATATTGAATCAATTTTCGTAAATAACCCCTTGACAATGAATATTTATGCGAGTATAATGGGTACTGTTCCGAAAAAACGGGAAGGAAATGAAAAAGGCACTGCCTGATAAGGAAGAAGGAAGAAAAAATGAAGAAGATCATCGCTTTAGTCCTGGCGCTCGTGCTGCTGGCAGCCCTGTGCCTGGGCGGCTGCGCCAAGAAGGAAGAACAGAAGCCCGATGCGCCCAAGACCCTTACCGTGGCCATCAGCCCGGACTTCGCCCCCATGGAATTCGTGGATACCACCAAGACCGGGCAGGACCAGTATGTGGGCTTTGACGTGACCCTGGCGAAGTACATCGCCGAGCAGATGGGCCGCACCCTGGTCATCAAGCCCATGAGCTTCGACGCATGCCAGGCCGCCGTGCAGACCGGCAGCGTGGACATGTCCATCTCCGGCTTCTCCGTCACCGCCGAGCGGGCGGAGAACTACAACCTCTCCGACTATTACTATGCCGGCGAGAACGAGACCGAGCAGGCCATCATCACCACCAAGGACAGGGAAGGCACCATGACCACCGCCGACGCCTTCGCGGGCCTCAAGGTGGGCGCGCAGACCGCCTCCCTCCAGATGAACCTGGTGAAGGAGCAGCTGCCCGACACCGTCAAGATCATGGAGTTCTCCGACCTGGGTACCGCCGTGGAAGCCCTGCGCAACGGCAATATCGACGCCCTGGCCGTGGCCAAGGGCAACGGCGACGCCATCATCGCCAACAACGACGCCCTGGCCTTCACCGGCTTTGAGTTCGAGGTCTCCGAGGAAGCGGAGAACAACGTCATCCTCCTGAAGAAGGGCGCGGACGACCTGACCAAGCAGGTCAACGAGATCCTTGCCAAGGCGCTGGCCGAGGGGCTCTACGGCCCCTGGTACGAGGAAGCCAAGGCGCTGGCGGGCATCGAGACCTCCGCCGAGATCGGCTACGACGATCAGGGCCAGGTGGCGAACTGATCCCAGATCCCTGCGTTTTCTCCCCGGCGGGCCCTTATCGGGCCCGACGGGGAATCCTTTTCCGGGAAATCTGAGCTCCGGAGGAATCTGCTTTGAACTATTTTTCCAACATCGTCAAGATCATGGCGAAATACTGGAAGGTATTTCTGCTGGAGGGCGTCGGCTACACCCTGCTGCTGAGCCTCATCACCGTGGCCTTCGGCGTGATCCTGGGCCTGCTGATCTACCTGGGGCGCACCGTGCGCTTCAAGCCGGTGAACTGGCTGTGCATCGCCATCGTGGAGGTCGTCCGGGGCACGCCCATGCTGCTGCAGCTCTATGTGGGCTATTTCCTGGTGCCCAAGCTGCTGCCCTTTGAGGTCACGCCCTTCCTCTGCGTGGCGGTGGCCCTGTGCATCAACTCCGGCTGCTATGTGTCCGAAATCTTCCGCAGCGGCATCCAGGCCGTGGACCGGGGACAGACGGAGGCGGCGCGGAGCCTGGGCCTCAACGGCAGGCAGACCATGTTCCGCATCGTGCTGCCCCAGGCCGTCAAGAATATCCTCCCCGCCTTGGGCAACGAATTCATCACCATCATCAAGGAGACCTCCCTGGCCTCCACCTTCTTCGTGGGCGAGCTGATGACCGCCTGCCTCAAGGTCCGGGGCAACACCTTCCTGGCCATGGAGTGCATCACCATCGTGGGCGTCATCTACTTCGTGCTCACCTTCATCCTCAGCAAGCTCATGAACGCCTTTGAAAGGAGGCTGAAGGCCAATGACTGAGAACCTCATCGAGACCGTCGACCTCCATAAGAGCTTCAATCTCAAGGAGAAGGGGACCCTCCATGTCCTCAAGGGCGTTTCCGAGCACATCGCCAAGGGGGAAGTGGTGTCCATCATCGGCCCCAGCGGCGGCGGCAAGAGCACCTTCCTCCGCTGCCTGAATCTGCTGGAGAAGCCGGACAGCGGGAAGATCGTCTTCGAGGGCGTGGAGATCACCAATGAAAAGGTGGATATCAACCTTCACCGGCAGAAGATGGGCATGGTCTTCCAGCATTTCAACGTCTTCAACCACCTCAGCGTCCTCAAAAACATCACCCTGGCCCCGGTGCTCCTGGGCAAGCGGAGCCAGGCGGAGGCAGACGAGCAGGCCCGGCAGCTGCTGAGCCGCGTGGGCCTCTTGGACAAGCAGGACGAACACCCCAGCCGCCTTTCCGGCGGACAGAAGCAGCGGCTCGCCATCGTCCGCGCCCTGGCCATGGAGCCGGACGTGATGCTCTTCGACGAGCCTACCAGCGCCCTGGACCCGGAGATGGTGGGGGAGGTGCTGGACGTCATCAAGGCCCTGGTGAAAAGCGGCATGACCAGCGTCATCGTCACCCATGAGATGGGCTTCGCCCGGGAGGTCAGCGACCGCATCCTCTTTATGGACGGAGGCGTCATCGCCGAGAGCGGCAAGCCCGACGACATCATGAACCATCCCCGGAACCCCCGGACGAAAGAATTTCTGAGCAAGGTGCTGTACTGATATGGACCATAAGAGAGAAGCGCAGGCTTACATCGAAAGCAGGGGCGGCGAGTTCGCCGCCCTTTCCCATGAAATATGGGGCTATGCGGAGCTGAGCCTCAAGGAATTCCGCTCCGCCGCCCGCTATGTGGAGCTCCTCCGCGCCGAGGGCTTCGCCGTCAGGTCAAACCTGGGGGGCATCCCCACCGCCTTTTCCGGCGCCTTCGGCTCCGGCAGGCCGGTGATCGGCATCCTGGGGGAGTTCGACGCCCTGAGCGGCCTCAGCCAGGCGGCGGGGGAGACTTCTCCCCGACCCCTCACCCCCGGCGGGGCAGGTCACGGCTGCGGCCACAACATGCTGGGGGCCGCCGCCTTCGCCGCCGCCTGCGGCGTGAAGCGCTATCTGGAGCTGAGCGGCCTGAGCGGCACCGTGGTCTTCTACGGCTGCCCCGGAGAGGAGGGGGGCGCAGCCAAGGCGTTCCTCGCCCGGGAAGGGGTGTGGAAGGACCTGGACGCGGCCCTCAGCTGGCACCCCGGCGATACCAATGAGATCACCACCGGCACCAACAATTCCTGCACCCAGGTGCTGTATGAGTTCACCGGCGTGGCGGCCCACGCCGCCGGGGACCCGGAGCATGGCCGCAGCGCCCTGGACGCCGTGGAGCTGATGAACATCGGGGTGCAGTTCCTGCGGGAGCACATGAAGGACGAGGCGCGCATCCACTATGCCATCGTGGACGGGGGCGGTCTCTCCCCCAATGTGGTGCAGCCAACGGCCAGCGTGCTCTATATGGTGCGCAGCCGGGATGTGCCGGATACCCTGGCCCTCCAGGCGCGGGTGGACAAGATCGCCGAAGGGGCCGCCCTCATGACGGAGACGAGCTTCCGGCGCGTCTTTGTGGATGGCACGGCCAACACCCTGCCCAATCCGCCCCTGGAAAAGTGCCTCTATGAAAACATGAAAGCGCTGCCCCTGCCGGAATATACCCCGGAGGAGCGCGCCTATGCAGAAGCCCTCCGGCAGACCTATGTGTCCGAGGGGCTGCCCGGCCTTGGCGCGAAGAAGGACGCCGCCATCGCCTCCGCGGTGGAGAAGCTCTCCGACGGGGGGAAGAAGGCGCTGAACGATTTTCTCCTGCCCTATTACAGCGGGGAGGATTTCACCCCCGGCTCCACGGACGTGGGGGACGTGAGCTGGCTCACCCCCACGGCCCAGTTCACCGCCCTGTGCTTCCCCGCCGGCGCGCCCGGCCACAGCTGGCAGAATGTGAGCTGCGGGGCTTCCTCCGTCGGGGACAAGGGCATGCTCTGGGCGGCGAGCGTCCTCTGCGGCGCGGCGGCGGACCTGCTGCGCGACCCGGCGATCCTGGCTGCGGCGAAGGAGGATTTCGCCCGGCGCACGGAAAAGCACGGTTATATCTGCCCCATTCCCCCGGAAGCCGTGCCCCTGGCGATTTGAGGAAAGAAACGGGGAAATACATTTAATTAAGGCCTTTTTATTTCAATAGAAAGGCTGCCGGGTTAAGAGAACATATAATTCGGCGCAGGCCGTGATTTGACATCCGCGCCGGGGGCGCATATCATCCCTTCGGACTGTTTTCGTCCGACAATTTTACGGGAGGTAACCGAATGAAACGCACGATCTCCGTCCTGCTCCTTCTGGTGCTGACCCTGGGCCTGCTGGCGGGCCTCAGCGCCTGCGGCAGCAAGGATAAGCCCGCCGGCGGCAGCGACGCCAAGCCCGCCGACGACAAGGTCTACACCTTCACGCTCTCCATGCACGATCCCAAGACCACGGCCAACGCCGTCTACATCCAGAGCTGGATCGATTCCATCGACAAGGCCACCGACGGCCATGTCAAGATCACCCTCTATGACAACGCCACCCTCTCCGCCGCCACCGACATCGGCGACAACGTGAAGAACGCCGCCGTGGACATCGGCTGGCTCTACACCTCCTACTACGCGGGCCAGTTCCCCCTGTCCGACGTCATCAATCTGCCCATGCAGGGCTTCGGCGACCCCGTGGTGAGCACGGAGGTCCTGTGGGCCCTCCAGGAGAAGTACAGCCAGGTGGAGAGCGAATGGGGCGATTTCAAGCTCCTCATGCTCTACGGCAACCCCGGCATGATCCTCTGCTCCGCCGAGAAGCCCATCCAGAGCATGGCCGACCTGAAGGGCATGACCATCCGCTGCCCCTCCGGCGCCATCACCGACGTGCTGAATTCCTGGGGCGCTTCCCCCGTGACCATGGCGCCTCCCGACCTCTATGAGGCCATCGAGAAGAAGAACATCAACGGCTATATCTTCGAGCCCGCCGGCATCTGCAACTTCTCCCTCCAGGAGATCACCAAATATTACACCGATTATCCCCTCTATGACGGGCCCTTCGCCCTCATTATGAATAAGGCCCAGTGGGATTCCCTGCCCAAGGAGTATCAGGACATCATCGACGGCCTCTCCGGCAAGGAAGCCTCCCTGGGAGCCGCCAGGGCTTTCGCCAATGACGTGGCTGCCAAGCGGGACGTCATCACCGCTGCCGGCGGCGAGTTCGTGGAGCTGCCCCAGGCCAGCATCGCGGAGATGCAGGCCGCGGCCGACGCCTATGCCGAGACCTGGATCAGCAAGAACACCAAGGACGGCTTTGACGCCGCCGCCTACCTGGCCGACGCCAAGGCCTTTGCCGAGCAGTTCGGCAAGAAATAAGAATGTCCCCTGCGTTCCCACCGCCGGAAGGCGGTGGGAACGCGTGTTCTTTGTGTTTACGAAAGGAGGGATCCTATGACGCCTGTCACCATCGGCGTGATCGGCATCATCGTGTTCCTGGCGCTCATTTTCATGGGCATGAACATCGGCCTCGCCCTGCTGCTGGTGGGCTTCGTCGGCTATGCCCTGGTGGTGAACCCCACGGCCGCCCTGTCCCAGCTGCGCACCGATCCGGCCACCCAGGCCAGCACCTATTCCTTTATGGTGGTCCCCTTATTCATCCTCATGGGGAATTTCGCCTACCATGCCGGCCTGTCCGGCGGGCTTTACAGCTGCGCCAACAAGTGGCTCAACCGCCTGCCGGGCTCCCTCGCCTGCGCCACCGTGGCCGCCTGCGCCGGCTTCGGGGCCATCTGCGGCTCCTGCGCCGCCACCTGCGCCACCATGGGCACCATCTCCATCCCGGAGATGCGCAAATACGGCTATAATGACCGGCTCGCCACCGGCTCCATCGCCATGGGGGGCACCCTGGGCATCCTGATCCCCCCCAGCACCCCCATGATCATCTACTGCATCATGGCGGAGGCCAGCATCGGCAAGCTCTTCATCGCCGGCATCCTGCCGGGGATCATGATGGCCGTCCTCTGCATGGCGACCATCATCATCCAGGTCCTTCAGAATCCCAAGCTGGCCCCCAGGGGAGAGAAGTTCACCTGGAAGGAGCGGCTCATTTCCCTCAAGGGCCTCATCGGCGTGGTCATCCTTTTCGGCATCGTCCTGGGCGGCATGTTCACCGGCGTCTTCTCCGTGAACCAGTCCGCCGCCATCGGGGCGTTCCTGGCCCTCATCATCATGATCGTGAACATGTGCATCCAGCATACCTTCACCTGGAAGGACTTCTGGGCGCGGTTCAAGGACGCCATGTGGACCACCATCCGCACCTTCGCCATGACCTTCCTGATCATCATCGGGGCCAGCCTTTTCTGCAAGTTCCTCACCATTACCCAGATCCCCATGCGCCTGGCGGCCTACATCGGGGGGCTGCACGTCTCCAAATATGTCATCATCGCCCTCATGACCCTGGTCTATCTCTTCCTGGGGATGATCATGGACGAGCTGCCCATGATCATGCTGACCGTGCCCATCTTCTGGCCCATCGCCAAGGCGCTGGGCTTCGACGTGGTGTGGTTCGGCATCTACATCATCCTCAGCATGGAGCTGGGAGCCATTTCCCCGCCGGTGGGCCTGAACTGCTTCATCATCTCCGGCGTGGCGAAGGATGTGCCCCTCAGTACCATCTACAAGGGGGCGCTGCCCTTCATGATCACCATTTTCGTGGGCATCGCCCTTCTGGCGGCCTTCCCCCAGATCGCCTTGGTGCTGCCCAATCTGATGAAGTAGGGAGGGAGAGACCATGGAAAAGGTTCAGAAATTCCATACCGCGGTGGGCCGCTTCACCCAGGCCGTCGCTCTCATCAGCTTCATCTGCGTGGTGGTCATGATGCTCATGAACGTGGCGGACGTGCTGATGGGCTATCTGTTCAGCACCCATATCCTGGGCGCCTACGAGCTGACCCAGCGGCTCCTCATGTGCGCGGTGTTCACCGCCTTCGCCTACGGGCAGAGCAAGAAATCCCACATCAATATGACCATCGTCATCGTCCACTTCCCCCGGTCCCTGCGCTTTGCCCTGTTCACCCTCATGAGCATCCTCTCCGTGCTGGCCGCTGGGGTCATGACCTATGCCGCCGCCGTGCAGACCGGCGTCTCCGCCAGCACGGGCTATATGACGGAGGTGCTCTATATCCCCCTCTGGCCCTTCTATGTCGTGGAGACCGTGGCCATGGGCATCTTCACCCTGGCGCTGATCTTCGACACGGTCCTCAGCTTCATCGCCATCTTCCGCGAGGATTACGCCAAAATGATCCAGGCGGAGTGGTCGTAGCGTCCAGCGTCCTTATTCGCCGGAATAGCGTCCTTATTCGCCGGAATGCTTCGCATCCGCGCAAGCGCGAATGCTCGTAGATTCCGGCGAAACGTCCTTTCCAAATCGCACCCGCTGCGCTGGGCTGCGATTTGGTAAACGGGAGCACAAGGTAGAGTGATTCCAATCATCGGGGCCTGCGGCAGAATGCCGCAGGCCCCGATCCATGTTTTCAAAAACTCACGTCTCACGTCTCTCGTCCTTCGTCCCCCGTCCTTCGTAAACCCCTGGGGGATCTCAAGGGGGGCCGCAGCCGCGTCCTTATTCGCCGGAATACGGCGCAGCTCCCGTTGGTCGCTGCTTGAAGATTCCGGCGAAACGTCCTTCTCAAATCGAAACGAACCGTTTCGATTTGAAGAGGAGGAGCCGGGGGAATCTTGCCGGTATTCGGCCAAAAGCCGGATACCGGCCATTCACCCGTGCGACGACGCGGTTCCCTTTGGCGTGTCTTTGCCTACTTTCTCCACGTCGAGAAAGTAGGCCGCCGGAGGCGACGGGACAGGGGAACAAATAAGCAGAGACGAACGGCGAATTCGCAGAAAGAAAATGGCAGCGTGACAACTGAACCGTCCCTCTCGTTACGGATTCTTCTCTATGTGACATTGGGGACGGTCCCAACCGTCACACATACCGTTCCCAGCTCCGAAGGCGCTTTTTCATGCTCTCCACGTCCAGCACCCCCAGGGCGAAGCCCTTGCGCACCAGCTCTTCCGGAAGGAATTCGTCGTATTTCTCGAAAACCGGGACCTCCTTGGGATACACCAGCTCCAGAGGGTCGAAATCCTTCGCCGCCTCCTCCGCGGCGATGGCGTAGAATTCCGTTTCGCTCGCCTGCATGGTGAATTGCAGATAGTAGGGCCGGGAGGTGTCCATGCCCTTGAGGCCCAGGCGGGGGGCGCAGCGAAGCTTCAGAAAGCGCTCCAGGGCCAGGAAGGCGTAGCTCCCCAGCCAGGGGAACAGGGCCCACATTTTGCCCCCCAGATGGATGAGGGGACGGGCGGCCATGCCCGCCTGGGCGTAGGTCTCCCGGGCTTCCCGCAGGCGGGCCGAGGCGTGGGGCAGGAGATAGGGGTAGATCTTCTCCTCCTCCAGCACCCGGCGCATCCGCTCCAGGATGCGGGTATGGATATCCCCGGCCACGTCCCCGAAATAGGCGGGGATATTCCCCTTGACCAGGGCGCAGTAGACCTCCCGGCGCTTATGGTCCACCTCCTCCACCACCCAGACGCGGCCGGCGATGGCGATCTTGTCCCCCACGGGCGGGGGCTTGACGATGGTGCCCAGCTCCTGGCTTTCGGCGCGGACGGAATACTCCACGTTTTCCCGGAACACGGCGTAGAATTTATAGCTGTTCGTGACCCGCTCCCCGCTGAGGCCGACGATCAGGCCGCCGTTCTCCGTGCGGCTGATGTGGTCGATCTCCAGAAGGTGCTGCAGCAGGGCGCGGTAGTCCTCCCGGCTGATGCGGCGGAAGGCGGCCAGGGGCAGCACCCGGGAGGCCAGCTCTCCGGGGGTCATCTCCCCGCAGGAGGCCAGGGTGCTCATGGTCTGGTGGTACAGCAGGCTGTAGGGCAGCCGCTCCATCCTGGGGGGCTCCACGAAGCGCTCCTCGATGTAGAGCTGCACCAGGGCGATGCCCTGGATGAGATACCAGGGGATCATGTCCGGCAGCATGGCCCGGGGCTCCGGGTGTTCCTCCCGCATGACGAACCACATCTCCGCAGGCGCACCCCGCCGCCCGGTACGGCCCAGTCTCTGCAGAAAGCCGGAGACGGTGAAGGGCGCGTCGATGTGGAAGGCCCGTTCCAGCCGCCCGATGTCGATGCCCAGCTCCAGGGTGGCGGTGGCGCAGACGCTCATCAGGGAGTCGTCGTCCTTCATCTCCTCCTCGGCGCTCTCCCGGTAGGAGGC
>JAEEGK010010579.1_pt1 | contig 21252 bp, 21 predicted proteins | sample 8958771 | NCBI WGS metagenome assembly JAEEGK01 (sample SAMN16246547, study PRJNA631951) | gut metagenome | biome: gut microbiome; feature: rumen; material: SC-attached | host: Bos | place: Iran: Karaj | collected 2018-10 | reverse complement strand
CTATATCTTCAAAAATTTGCATTATCATATTTTTATTAATTATTATTTCTTTAAATCAAAATTTTTTTATAAATTTATAAAAATAATTTTTTTGATATATAAAATATATTAATTACTTAAAATTGTTTAATATATTTATATTCAATGAAATCTTTTTTGCTTTTTATAAAAAAAATAAATATAAAAAAAAATGAAGTCAATTAATTAAATAAATCAAAGAGAATAATTTTAAAAAAAAGAAATTTTAATATTATAAACTCAATCAAAACAAAATTGAATTTTCTGAAACAGTTATGAAAATGAAAAATAAGGGAAAAAATAAATTATATATTGTTTATAAATTTTTGCAAAAATATTATAAAAATTTACAATTAATTTTTTATACATCTTTAATTCCACCATCATTATTTTGGTTACTAGAAACAACTCCTTGATTTGGAGTCTCTATTTGATTAGGAGAATTTTCTTGAGGATTCGTACCTTGAGTATAAACAATCATTTGATCTTGTTGGGTTTGTCCATAATATTGAGGTTGACCATACATTGGTTGTTGATTATACATATTATTCATTTGTTGTTGATTATATAACTGTGCTCCTACTATTACTTCCTCTTGTTTAGCTGATTTTTCCATTTTTCTTGCCTGGACACAACGTACTATTGCCGCTGCCAATATAATCAAGATACAAAAACTAATAAAAACAGCTATTAATATTATTTCTATTTTTTTGGTTTCATTTGATTTTATATTTTTAAATTTAATTTCATTAGAAAAATAAGATGATGTTTGAATAATAAAGTATAAATATGATGCTTCTTCTGTTTTTTTTATTTCCCAATAATATATTTTTGTATTACCGGATGTTACTTCATCACTTTTTCTATTTACTTTCTTAGCATTCACTAAATCTGATTCATCCATTGAAATGCTAAATTCATTTGAAAATAAGCAATAATAATTTTGATTTCTATTAGCGTCATGTTTATTCATAGAAAGTTTAATATATATTTTGTCGTTAACTTTAAATTCAGAAATATCTAAAATAAATCCAACTGATGCTGAACCTTGAGGATTTAAAGAAACTCCTGAATATCTTTTAATTACCGATGAATAAAATACAATACAGGGACATAAAAATAATTGTAGCATAAAAACAACGGTTTTTATTTTCATTTTTATTTAAAAAAAATTTTTTATAATATTTAAATATAAAAATACAATTTAGGAAAATCTTAAAAAATTCTTGTATTTCATTATAAAAAATAAGATTAAAAGAAGCAAGACCATCCAGCAGAACCAGAAACAAGATTTATTTATGGTTTCTAAAAAAAATGATTCTAAAAAGAAATTTATCTTAAATTATTTTATTTCATTGATTTTTTTATACTATTTTGGATAAAAATTTATAATATATGTAAATATAATTTTTTTCTTTATTTAGTAAATAATATTTAATGCAATAAAAAAAAAGGAAAATTAAAAAAGAACAAGGAAAAAAAAATTAACTCAAAGATAAGTCTTAAAATTGTTTGAAGTGTATAAAAATAAATATTTGAAGTTTTTTAAATATTAATTAATCAAAATGTTAATATTTATAAATATGAATTATTAAAAATATTTTGTTTTAATAATTTTATAATTTTAATTTCAATATAACTAAACACTGACCATTGATTGATCAAAAATTACACAATTATTTATTTTTTCATTATTTTTCCTATTTGATAATTCAAAAAATTTAAAATAATTTTAGAAAGTTTAAAAGAAAAAAAAAATACAAATGATAAATGATGAATTTTTTGAAATAAGAGTTTTTTTAATAGGAGATTTAGGAGTAGGCAAAAAATCAATAGTTCAAAGATTTAAAAAATTAAACACAACAAAAACTTCAATAGATAAATATTTTATTCAAAAAGATCCAAGAGATGCTTATGGAGAAAAAAAAATAAAAAATTACAAGAACAATATAATTCTTTAAGTGATATAGATAAATTAGTAATAAGAAAAGAATTTGAAAGAATTGATTTAATGACTTTTTCAAAGTTAATTACAATTAATGAATATTACTTTAAATTTTTTTCCAATAAAAGAAGCAGAAAAAATTGATAAATTGAATTCTGATGAAATAAGAGAAGAAGATGAAGATTATACATTTGAACATCATATAAGTTTAGTAAAAAAAGAAATTGAATGTTATTTATTTAAACCTCCTAAAAATTCAATAGCAACTCAAGAAAATTTATTTTTATTTATTTACAAGATTTTTCATCTTTTGAAATATTACAATTATAAATTAGAAAAATATTTCCAAATAAATTCAAATTTTCTAAAAGCTTTAATAGGAAATAAAGTAGATTTAAAATTTTTTCTTAAAGAAGAACAAATAGATGATTTTATTAAAAGTAATAATTTTAAATATTATGAAATTATATGTATTTTAATTTTGAATTATTTTTTGAAAATTTATTTAAGGATATATTAAGTTCAATAGATGAAGGATTTTCAAATTCTAATTTTTTAAACAGATTTCATTTATTATTATCTAAAAGACCTAATTTATCAAAAGCAGAAAGAATAACTTTCAAATCGAATGATACTCCAGGACCAGGAGAATATAAAATTAATATTTATGATTATCCAAAAGATAAAAAAGTCTTCAGACAAACTTTTTCAAATGAAAAAAATGGTCGTTTTACTACTAATATATTTATAGATAAACAAGGACCAGTTTTTCCTATAGTAAATAAAGAAATTAATCAAAAGGAAAAAAAGAAGAAATAAAAAATAATAAATCTGATTTTAAAAATGAGAATTCTAAAAAAAAAGATGCAAGAGATGCTATTGAAACTAATATACCTGGTTTTAGTTTAGGAATTAAAAAAGGAAATTATAATTTTAAACAACAAAGAAAAGAAGAAGTTAAAAATAGAGAAAGAGAATTAGAAAATGCAATATTAGAGAATACTATGACATTACATATAAAAAAAGAACCTTTATTTAAACAAAATAAAGATTTTAGTTTATATGAAGAAAATAAAAAAGAAAATTTAAAAGAATTAATAATAAGAAAAAGAAGAAGAAGGAAAAGAAAAAAGAAAAGATAATTTAAAATTATTAGAAGATTTACAAAAACAAAAAATAAAAGAAATAGAAAATAAACAAGAAAAATATCAAAAGAAATATGAAGAAAGAGAAAAAAAATTAAATAGAAGTCATTCAGGATTATATTATTCAAGAAATCATTTATCAAAAAAAATAATAAAAAGTTCTGAAATTTCAAAAGAAAAATTATATGATGTAAGAACAAAATATGATAAAAATAAAGGATGGTCTTTTGGAATGAAATATAATATAAATTTAAATCAAAAGAAAGATGATCCTTATTTTCCTTATTTATTAAGTGAAAATAACATCAAAATGTTGAAATTAAATTTAGAATTCCAAGATTTAAATTCCAAAAGCTAAACCAAATACAGCTAAATTAAGAGATCATATAAATGATGAAACAAGAGAAAAAATAAGAAAAATGGGTGAAAGAAATAAAATAATAAAATCATTTTTAAATGAAAGAAAAAGAGATTTAGAAAGAGTATTAGAAAATAAGGGAATAAATGAAGAAGAAAGAGAACAAAGAATAGGAGAATTAATAAGAAAAATACCAAGAAGAAGATTAGATAAAGGAGATAATTTTGATTATTATATAAATGATATAAATTATACTCAAGTAGAAGAAAGAAGTCCAAATTATACAATGAAAGGAAGATATCAACATGGAAGTATATTTGATTCAGTTGATGATTCAGTAATAAAGACAATAGATGAAGAAAAATTAGGAACAAATGGTAAACCAATACAAAATAAAGATTATTTAAATAATATTCCAATGTATAATATAATAAAACCAACTAATCCTTCTTTTTCATTTAGTCAAGCTAATAGATTTATAGAAAAAAAATCACAATATCAACCAAGTATAAATATTGAACAAATAGAATTATTTAAAAATAGTGAATTTGCTCCTAAAGATAAAGTTTCATGGCTTAAAAGTCAAAGTTATATGGGAACTGGAAAAAGAAAAGGACAAGAAAATGTTTCTTATGGTCCTGGACCTGGATATTATAAATTAAAAGGATTTGCTGATATTATTATTAATGAAAATAATAAAATTAATAAAGTAAGAACTGAAATTAATGAAAGGAAAAAAAGAGAAGAATGGGAAAAAAATGGAAAAAATGATGAAGATAATATAAATAATAAAGTTAATAATGAAAAAAGTGAACATAAAGAAAATGATGAAAGAAGTCATGAGAATATTGAAAGTTAGAATGTTATTATTAATGTTTTTTTTTTTTTGTTTTTTTACTCTATTATATTTTTTAATAGTTATTTTTAAATTAATATTTTTCCTAAAATATTTTTTTAAATATTATGGAAGAAAATAACACAGAAAAATCATTAGAAAATTTTGATAAATTAACTCAAGATAATATTCCAAGATGTCCTAATTGTAATTTAATATGTTCATTAAAATTATTATATGATAAAGGACAATCTAATATAAATTTCCAATGTGAAAATGGTCATGAAGGTTTTATGCCTTTAAAAGAATATTTAACTAAATACAACAAATATGCATTATCTAAAGAAAAATGTAAAGAATGTGGAAAAATAAAAAAAAAAAAAAAAGGTGATTTTTTCTATTGTTCAAAATGTTCTAAATTCTTATGTTCTTCATGTCAAGTAAATCATTTCAATAATGAAAATCATAATATGATAAATATAAATAGATACGATGCCTTATGTAAAATTCATTCAAATTTATATACATGGTATTGTGTAGATTGCCAAAAAAATTTATGTGCTTATTGTAAATCAGAACATAAAAATCATAATTTAATTGATTTATCTGATTTTACTTTTACTCAAGAATTAAAGAATAAATTAGAAAATGATAAGGTTGATTTAGGATTTAAATTAAAAAATTTAGAATGTTTAAAAAATGATATTGTTGCTATTTTTAATAATTTAAAAGAATCTAGTAAATTTGAAATGGAATATATTAATATTTTATTATGGACTTATAAATATGAAGAAAAGCATAACAATTTAAATTATAATGTTATTCAAAATTTAAGAGATTATGAAATGGTTAATTCAATAAAAAATGATTTTTTTGAAAAAGTATATGAAGAAGGAAATAAATTTATTTCATTAATTGAAAATATGGAAATTGATGAGAAAAATTATTTTCAAAATCAAAATTATTATAGTTATAAAAATGAAAACGTTAAAAGAACGAATTTAAAAAACTCATCACAATTTATTCCTAACAATCAAAAAGAGATTTTAAGAGCAACAAATATATTTTCAAGCAATCTTCAAAATACAAATATATTAAATAATAATAATCTCCAAAATTCATTTTATCCTAATAATAACAATCAAAATATAGATTTCCAGAATAATTACCAAAGCAATATTTATCAAAACAATGAATTACAGAATAATAATTTAATTAATATTAAAAATAATAATTTAAATGATTCAGCACCAAAACCAACTCAACAAACAATAGAAACTCTTCAGCCTTTTAAAATTTTAAAAACACATAAAGCAATAATAAATTATATAGATATTTTAAAGGATGGTAGATTAGTATCATGTTCAGATGATTGTACTTTAAAAATATATAAATTAGAAACTTTCGAAGTTCAATTATCAATTAAAGAACATTCAGATTATGTTCGTTCATTTACTGAATTACAAAATGGAAAAATTATTACATGTTCAAAAGATAAAACTATGAAAGTAATAAAATTAAGAGATAATAATTATGAAGTTGAACAAACTTTAAAAGATCATTTAGATAGTGTTTATAAAGTAATTGAAATAAGAAAAAATGAATTAATTTCAGTTTCATGGGATAAAACAATGAAAATTTGGGAAATAAATAATGAAAACAGATTTGAATGTGTTAATACAATAACATTTCAGAAATTACATTCAAATTGTAATATTTTAAAATTAAATGAAGAAGAATTTGTAACATCAAGTTGTCAAGATGAAAATTTAAAATTTTGGAATTCTGAAGATTATACAAGAATAAAAACATTAAATAATATTGAAACAGCTTGGACTTTAAAAAATTTATGTTTAATTGATAATGATATTTTATGTGTTGGAGGAAGAAATTCAAAAGGTTATTATATGATAAAAATATCATCTCATAAAATAATTAAATATGTTGTTGGAGTTAAAACTGTGTTTTCAATCAATAAATGTTTAGATGGTTTATTTTTATGTTCTATTGAAGATGAAAATGATAATAATTGTCTTGTTAAATATACTTTCATTGGACAAAAATTTAGAATTATTATTAACAAAGAATCTGCTCATGAATCAGAAATTTATTCTTCTGTTGAATTAAAAGATGGTGTTGTTGTTTCTGCTGGAAAAGATGGTTTAATTAAGTTTTGGAATTTTAATATTGAATGATTGGTTTATAAATTTTTCCTTTTCAACAATATTTTAATTTTTTTCTTATATTTATTTTTTTAAGGATTAAATCAATATATTTTAATAAAGAAATATAAGTAATTTTATATATTTTATTAAATATATGTTTAAAAATTTTAAAATTAGTTTTTATCAATTTTTATTAATTATTTATATAAAAAGTAAAGTCCAATTACTAAAATTAAAAATAACAAATACTTAAACTTTAACACCAAACAAAGATTTCATTATATTTTCTTTATAATCTTTATCGAAATTATGATTCTTAGATTTTTTATCTATAACATATTTATATTCATCATCCTTTAATTTTTTTATTAAATGTTCATTCATTTCAACTTTTTTTTTAATATCAACAATTTTTTGAATTTCATTTTTTTTTTTATTGTTTATAAAAGACTTATTCAACTTTTCATTTGTTTTATTTTCTTCTGTTAAATTTAAAGAAGGAAAAATACTACATTTTTTTAAATTAATGTTTTTCTTGAAATAATTATTTGAATTATGTCTTTCTAATAATTCCCCAAATTTATTTTCAATATAATTTTCAGTATTATGTTGAAAAGAATTTCTAATTTCTTTTTTTTCTTCAACAAAAGTATCATTTCTTAATTCTTTATTAATATTATTTTTATATTCATTTAATTGATTAACTAATTCATAATTTTCGTTTTTTTTTTTAGAATATTCAATTAAAAATTTAATCATATGATTATCAAAGTAATTAGGAAAATTATTTAATTGAGGTTTATAACCTAATTTTAATAATTTTCTAACAACCCAAGATAAACCTGAAGTTCTTGTATCAGTTCCTTTTTTTAATATTTCTAAATAATATTCTATTCCACTTTTAATATGTTCATTTAATTCTATTTTTAATTGTTTAATCTCTTCATGTAAATTTTTTGACTTTTCTAAATATTCTATTTGGAAATTTTTATTATTTAAATCTATTTCTTTTTGTTTATATTTTAATTCTTCTATTTCTTTTCTTAAAATTTTTATTTTTTCTCTTATTAAACTTTCTTTCTTTTCTTCTCTATTATTTTTTAATAATTTTATAGAACATTTAGGACTTGAACTACTTCTTCTTATTTTTGAATGGAGTTTTTGTAATATTAAATATTTAGCATCTATTTCAGTTGTAATTTTTAATTTTTTTTCATCTCTTTCTTTCACAAAATCATTTTTTTCATTTATTATTTTATTTTCACAGGATATTTTTTTCTTTAAATTTTGATTCATTTCTTTAATATATTGTTCAGCTTTTCTTTCATTTGATTGTTTATCTCTTATTATTTCTTCATATCTATTTAAATATGAAATATCTTGATAATTACAATATGAATTAGATTTAAATAAATTTTTTTTGTTTTTTTCTTCAAAAGCTTCAAAGTTAAAATTGAAATTATTTGTTTTGTAATAATCTGTACTTATTATTCTTTCTTCTTCATTTAATATTTTTCCTAATTGTTGATAAATTGATTTATTTATATATTTTATATCTGATAAATCATTCATTAATGATGATTTTGATTTTAATTTGTTATTTGGTAAAAAAATTGAAGGTAGATCTAATAAATAATTAATAGAAAATTAACCTATTGTTTTTTTTAATTTAATTGAATTTATTTCATATGAATTATTTATTGCTTCTAAAATTGATGTTGGTAATTGAGATTTTATAAACATTTTTCTTTTCACTTTTTTTATTTTAGGATGAGGAATTTTTATTTTTTTCTCATTTTCCATTTTAAATTTATAATCACTTAAAAATATTTTTATTTGTAAAATTTTCAACTAATAATAATATATTATATAATAATAAAAAAATAAATGTTTTTAAATAATTATTTAAATTATTTAAATTAATGGATTTTTTATTATTATCTTCTGAATATCAATCATATAATGAATATATAAGTAATTCATCTTCAATAATGAAATGTTTTATGAACTTTTATGATTCTCTTCAAAATTCTTTTACGCTTTTTTCAAAAAACACAAGAGAATCATTAAATACACTTTTCCAAAATTTAATACAATTTGACAATCATTCAACATTCTCTAAAAAATTTTTTGAATTTTACAGATTATTTGAAAAATATTTAACAAAACTTGATTCTTTATCTCAAAAAATAGTAACTCAAATTCTTCAACCAACTTTAGATATTCAAAAGCATTTTAAATCAAATACAGATTCTTGTATATTAAAATTATCAGAAATAATGAACTCTACTATAAATCAAAAAAAAAAATATGAAGTTATTAAGCATAATTACTTTAACTCATCTAAAAGTGCTGAAGCACAAGAAAAATCTTTAATTAAAGTAATGGAAGAAGGAAATGAACAAAATATTAAATATCAAAATAATATTTTAAATAAGTTAAGAATAGAAGCTGCTGAAGAATGTGAAAAATATAGAACAATTTTAAATGAAACTAATAAATTATATGAAGAAAATAATCAAAAGTATTTTCCTATTATTTCAAATTTAAAAGATTGTGAAGAAAAAAGATTATATTTTTTATATTCTAATTTTCAAAAGTTTATTTCTATTTTAACTGAACAAAAAAATTCTTTAAATTTTGTTGTTTCTAATTATGAAAAAGAAGATGTATTCAAAGTTAAAATAGATGATGATTTACAATCATATCAAAAAAAATTTTCATATATAAATAAACCAAATCAAAGATTTATTAAAGAAGAATTTCTTCTTTATGATATTTACAGAAGAAACATTGAATCAATTATAAATTCATCAAATAAATTAATTAAACCTAATAATATTCCAATTCCATCTTTAGATATTAATTATTTAGTAAATTCTAATAGAACTCAAATTAAATTAGAAAAAAATGATGAAATTGTTTTTTTAAATTTATTTAATAATAATCCTTATAATATTAACAGACAATTATATGTTGCATTTGAAAATAAACTTAAAACAAATGGTAATTTTGCTAAAGATATTATTGATAAAATGTTAAATGATATCTTTAAGAATGTTATATATAAAAAATATGAAAATAAAAATCAATTTGATAGATTAACTGATATTTTAATTGATATTTCAATGAATGCAAGTGTACAAAAAGAATTATTTGAATTAAATTTTGCTATTTTATTTATTTCTGAAAAAACTTATTTTTATGATAAAGAAACAGATTCAAAGTATTATTTATGTAAAGCTTTAAGTGAAAAATATGAAAATTTCAGAAGTAAAGTTTATTGGAAAAGAATGATTGTTTATAAAAAAAATACTTTAGTACAAAATTCAGTTGAAAAAGAAATAAAAAAAATAAAAAAAGATAAAATTACAACTCCTCCTTCTTCAAATTCTTTTTCTTTTTTTTGGGGTTCTAATATAGAAAATAATAATATTAGTTTAATTTCAGAAAGTGAAAAAAATAAAATAACTGAAAAAGTAAAAAAATTTGAGTTATTTAATATTATAAGAGATTTCTTATTTCATTTTGGAAATTTTAATTTAGATTTACCAACTTCAAATGATATTATTCTTGAAATTTCTTATGAAGAAAATTTACACAACGAGCAAATATCTTATTTTGTTTCATTTATGAATTCAAATATGTATTCTGTTAAAAATAAAAAATTACAAAAAAAGAAAAAATTAAAAAAAAAAGAAAATAAAAAAGATTTAATTGTTAATAAAAAAATATTAACAACAAATAATACAAAATTACGTTTTATTATCATTGCATTAAATTCTTCTTTTAAATATTTAGAATTAAAAGATTATATTAATTTTAATATATTGAATAAAAGTTTATATCAGATGTGCCGTAAAATAATATACAAAAAATTTTTTTTAAAAGAAGAAAAAATCTTAGATTATGAAAAACATATAAAAATGTGGTTTAATGCTCTTCAATATAATCCAAATGAAATTATATATGATAAACTTTTAGAAGAATCATTAAATGTTAAAACTCCAAATTTAGATATTATTCAAGTTGATGTAGTTAGGACATTCTTCGATGAAGATCAAGAAAATTATAGAAAAAAATTATCTAATGTATTAACAGCAATTGCTTATAAATACCAAAAAATTGGTTATTGTCAAGGAATGAATTATATAGTTGGCTTTTTATTAACGTTAACAAATAATGAAAAAGAATCCTTTGATATTATGTCTTGTTTATTATCTAAAACTGATTATGGAAATTCTTTAATAAATGAGTTTGAAATGATTAAAAAAAATTTTTATGTTTTTGAAAGATTAATTTCAATTTATTTACCAGAATTATCATGTGTACTTAAAAAACACAATGTAAGTAGTAGTTATTATATATCTCCTTGGTTTATTACTTTATTTACAAATAGTTTTTCTGGAAATAATACTAAAATTATTGTTAGAATTATTGATATGTTAGTTTTAGAAGGATGGAATTGTATTATAAGAATAGGATTAGTTTTATTAAAACATTACCAAGAAAATTTAATTAATATGAAATTTGAAGAATTATTACATTTTTTAATCAATGAATTAAAAGAAAAATATGAATTCTTTCATAATAATAATTATAATAAATTTATTGAATTATATAATGATATGAAAGTTCCAAAAGGATTAATTAGTAATATTGAGAATGAATATGAAATTGAAAAAAAGGTTTTAAAAATTAGAGAAAAAGATGAAAAAATTGAAAAGGAAAAAGAAAATGAAATCATTATTTAAATTTTATATATTTATTAAACTTTTTTAAATTAATTATTTTTTTACATTTTAAATAAATACCTATTTGATTTTTCATTATAAATGTCAGAAAATTTAATAGGTATAAAATTCAATTCCAGACAGAAAAATATTGAAAAAATTAAAAATTTTGAAGAATTTAAATTAAACTGTTTAAAAAAATTTAATTTACCAAATCATGAAATAAAAAATTATATATTTTATATTGTTTCAAATAATAAAAAAATAAATATTGAATCTCAAAATGATTATAATTATTACATAATTGAAGCTCAAGAAAAAGATATTGTTTACTTTAAATTAAAAAACAGAGAAAATGAACAAACAAACAATAATAATTTCATTTATCCTTATATAAAAAATAATGATAATGAAATAATGCAATTTCAAAATCAAATGAAGGAATTAAATTTAACTTTAAAAAATTTCGAGGAAAGATTAAAAAAAATAGAAATAGAATCTAATAATGTTAAAGAATCAGAAAGAAAATCAAAAGATGAATTTTCTGAGTATAAATCATTATTTGAAAATGAATATGAAAAGTTAAATCAAGAAATATCAGAAATTTATAATAAGGAAATAGAAGAAGATGAAGAAAATGAAGAAGAAGAAGAAGGTGTTTATTATTGCAAAATTCTTTTTCAAGAAAAATATAATTTTAAATTAGACGATATTGAAAAGAAACAAAGTATTGAAATTACTTTACAAATTGAGAATCAAGGAAAAAATAATATTCCTGGAGATAGTTTAATTATGCAAAATAATGAAAAAGAATCAATTTTTAGTTTAGAGCCAAAAAAAATTGTTGAAGAAATATGTCCTAATTTTCAAATTAATTTAAAGATTGTTTTGAAAATTAAAAATAATGTAAATATTACTCCTGGAAATTATCCAATTAATGTTTTTATAATTCATAGTAAATTTGGAATAATTAGTAGTAAAGGAATTACTTATATTAATATTGAATGATGAATATTAAAAATTAGAAAATAATTTTAATTAAATTATTAATTTTTTTATTGTGAAAAATTGAAATAAAAAATATTAATCACTAATAAATATTTTTTTTTTTAATCTTAATTTTTTTATCTCTTTATTCCTTTGTAATACTAAAGAATAATTTTCTGTATTATAAATTGAAACTTCTTCTATACTTTCATCATTTATAAATTTTTCATAATTTTTATAACTTTTTTCTCCAATTGCTTCTTTTAACAAATTTAAATTATTTATTTCCATATTTTTTAAATATTTCTCAAAACAATAACAAATTAAATTATATTTACAATCATTTTTAATATCTCTATTTATTTTTTCATTTAAATTCTTAATCAATGAATTATTATTAGTTAAAGAATCTAAATGGAAAGATTTTTCTCTTTCCGGATTTCCATTATTATAAATATTACTATTACTATTATTGATTATATATTCATTTTTTTCATCCAATGAAATTATTGGAATATCATCTTGTTTAATTAAAACTCTATATTTATTTAACATTTTTTCTAAATATGAATATAAAGATCTCATATAACAATATTGCTCTTTTATTATTTCTTTTTTTATTTTCATATTAAAATGTAAATCAAATAATTGATATAATGGAAGTTTTTTGTTATTTATTATTTTATTTATATTTTTTGTAGCTGTTTCTTCTATTAAATTACAGTTTAATCTTTTATTTAATTTAATATTTTGTAAAAAGAATTGTTTTATTTTTGATACTCTAAAATATATATTTTTTTTTCTTTTCATTTTATAATTTTTATTTTCCTTCATTTATATAAATTTTATCTTTTTAACAGTAAAAAGTAAAATTAAAAAAAATCAATTTTTTTCTGAAATTAAATAAAAACTCAAAAAAAAAAATAATTTAAATAATCCTTATAACAAAACAAACATTATCCCCAAATTTTAATTTTACAATCCATACTTCCAGAAGATGCAATTTTATATTGTCCATTAACAACAATACATTTTAAATCATAAATAGTCCAACCATGAACTTTATCTTTCCTTGAAATTTCAATTAAATCATTATTATCATCATTTAATTTAAATTGAATAAAACTATAAAGAGGAAGAACATTAACTCCAATTGTAACTCCAGTTAATAAAGTATTATTTGGTAAAAATGTTAAACTTTCAATTCCACATTTTTCAACATTTACACTTTTAATAATTTCCATTTTTGAAATAGAAACTAAAAAAATTTGTTCTGTTGTTCCAATGCATAAAATTTCTTTATTAATAATACATAAATTATTATATAATCTTGTTGGAATATTATCTATTTCTTTTACTAATGAAAAATCTTCAATATTATAAAAATGAAGTGTTTTCATTGCAATATGAGCACAAAAAATTTTTTCATTTAATTGCAATAATCCATATATATTTTTTCCTATTTCCATACTTTTATAACTATCATATTTATTTTCATCATTCTTAATCCAAATATCAATATTTTCACAATCACATGAAATTAAAAATTGTTCTTTAATTTCTATTAATTTATAAACACAAGAATTATTTTTTATTTTTTGAATTTCTTCATTTGATTTATGTTCATAGTTTATTTTATTAATAATAATATTATTATCATTTGAACAAGAAGCAATGAAACCATTTGATAACTCTAAAATACATCTTATATCTTTTGAATGAGCATTAATATGAAATAATTCTATAAAATTTTTTGATTCATAAATTCCTATTATTCCAGAATTAAATCCAACTGCAATATTATTATTTTTTAATTGGATAAAACAATAATTATAATTATTCGATGATATTATTTTTTCTTCATTATAATCTTCTATTTTTTCTTTCATTTCATTATTATTTAATAAATCATTATTTTCTATTTCTGAATTTATTTCATTTTCCTCTGATAAATCTTTATTAGATTCTTTTATATTTATTTCTTTTTTATTTTTTTCAATTTTTTTTTGATTATTCTTTTTATTTAAAGATGATGTTAGATTTTCAATATTTTTATTTAAATTTTGGATTATATTTCCCATTTGTTCTATTTTATTTTGATAAAAATCAAATTTTTGAATTAAATCATTATTAATTGAAACTAAATTTGTTACTTTTTTATTTAAATCTTTATTACTTAAAGTTAATACTTCTATTTTTTTTTGTAATTTCAATATTTTTTTATCAGAATTTTCCTCATTATCATCTTCTTCATCATCTGAGAAAAGTTCTTTTTTACTTAATTCAAAAATAACTTGATCTTTTTTTTTTAAATAAACAATAGTAAATATTATTTTCATTTTATTTCCTTCTTTAATAATTTTAATAGTATCTAAAAATTCATTTAATCCTTCAAGAATTTCTTCAGGAACTTCAGCACCTTTTAAATATTTATGTTTATTTTTAATATCATCAAAATTTATAATAGTATAATAAATAATTTCTTCATCATCAATTTGAGTACATGTTATTTCAATTTTATCTGTTAATGTTTGAAAAATTAAACAATATTCTATTCCATTTGAATCTTTTACTCTTTGTTCAAGTTTATTGAAATCTTCTAAATTATTTTCCATTTCTTCCATTTAAATAAAGAAAAAAAAACAAAATATAAAATTTAAATTATTTAATTTTTTTAAAAATACCAATTATAAATATCATAAAATATAAATATATATAATTTATATTGAATTATTATTTTTCTTTTCATCCATTGATAGTTCTTTCAAATTGTCTTTTTCTATTGAATTATCAATTGAAAATATAATATTATTTTCTTTAATTTCATTTTCAGGAACATCAAAAGAATAAATTTCATTTTCATTTATATTATATTTATTACAAAATTTCCTTATTACATATTTAGATTTTTCCATAGGCACTTGAAAAATTTTCATATTATACCAAAAAGTAATTAAATTACCATAAGCAGAAGAATGAATTCTATTATCTCTTGTTTCTTTATTTTCATTAAATAAGTTACGATAATTATTTGGATTATTAATTTCTGAATTTATGGAATATTTAATTAATTCTTCCCATATTTTCCTATGTTTCCATATATTATTTTTTTGAATTACATCTTGAACTAATTCTTTCTTTTCTTTTCCTAAAAAAAATGTCTGTGATAAAATCATACATAATTTAATGCATTCATAATCATTATCTTGTTCTGCTTTTGTTAGCATAAAATTAAGAATTAAACATAAAGAATTAAAAGAATTTTTTTCAAGGAAAAATAATCCTTGATCTCTATAATAATTTAAAGAATTTAAAAAATGCATTCTATAAATGTTCTTATCAAATAAAGAAAATAAAAAATCTCTTTCATAATTTAAACCATTCCAAATGTTTTTTATATTTTTTTCTATTTTTGAAAAATTAATTTCTAAATCAGGATTATTAGAATATTCTTCAGGAATGTATTTAAATATATCTTTCATTAATGCTGTAACTCTTTTTTCTATTTCATATTTTTCTTTTGCTTTTTCATCTTTAACTTTTTTACAACTTATTTCTGAATGATAAGGTTCAAATTTAAATTCTAAAGGATAAGAATATATTGTTTCATTTTCTTTTATAAAAAATTCAATATCTGAATTTATATTTATTAAATTATATTGTTTAATTTCTTCTTTTTTCATTTCTAATTTTTTTTCAAAGATTTCAATTTGATATTGTGTTATATTAATTAAATAATTTTGAAATTCTTTAATGTAATTTTCATCCATTTCTTCAAATGAATTATAAATATTTTTTAAATTTGAAATAAAATTTTCTCTTTCTTTATTAGCTTCAAATATAAATTCTTTATATTTTGTTTCTAATTCTTTTGCAAAGTCAATATTCTTTTTTCTTGAATCATAATATCTTTTAAACTTTTTTTCATTTTCTTCACTTAATTTTTTCTTCATTTGTAAAGGAATTTTTAAATTATTTTCACTTTTAGAAAATTTATTAATATTATTTGAATTTGGAGTATTAAATTCAAAGTTTTCTTTTTCAATATAATATTTTATTTTTTCAAATTTTGTTAATGTTGTTTCTGCAAAATTTGCAGCTGAATGGAATTTTAATTTTATATTATCTAAATTATCATATATTTTCTTAAAATTATTTTGAACTGAGTTTATTTGTTTCTTTAATTCCATTCCTTTATTAAATTGTTTTTTTAATAATATTTCAAAAGGTTTTAATATTTTTTCTTCAATATTATTAATATTATTTAAGTGGAAATTACTTTCATTTTTTAATTCATTTAATAAATAATCAATTGCAGTATCAAGAGTATTTTTATGAGAATTATTTGTTATATTATTATAATATAAATTATATAATTGATTTATTCCTTCTGCGTATTCTTTTTCTAAATTATTTTTTTGTACTAAAATATATAAAATTAGTTTTCCTATATTTCTCATTTTATTAAAATTATTATCAATATTTTCAAAAGCAAATAACATATTATTTGCATAACTTAATTTTTTCTTATCCATAGATAACAATTATTTTTTTTAATAAAAAATAAAAAAGTAAAAATAAAATAAAAAAATTATCTATTATATGAGAAGAATTAATAGTTCTAAATGTTTAAAATCTAAAAAGGATGAAGTAAGAAAAATAGAAATGAATGAAAATTTTATTATTAGATATATATAAAAATCATGAAAATGTAAATCATTATAGTTCTTTAAGATATAAAAAAGGAAATGGTATTTCTGATGAATATTTAAAGAAAATTAAGAAAATAATTTGTAGTATAATTCAAAAGAAGAAATAGAGTTTAGTAAATTTGAATTTAAAAAGGTTATTAGTGGTAAAACAGGTAAAAATATAGGAAGTAGTTCAGGTAAAAGTAAATGGAATTTATTTAATGTAATTCTAGAATAAAGAAAATAGGAAATACTCATAATTATTATAAAGTTATATATCTATAATTTTTCTGTGCTTCAATTTCTGCCTAATCATTATATAAATTATAATTAAATATTCAATTTTCTATATTTCCATTTTGTCAATCTCTGCAATGATTCTTTAATTTATATAAACTTTTACTTCTATATATTTTAAATAATATTTCTTCATTTTCTTTAAATAATTTAATATTTTTTTATATCTTTATTTCCATTATAAATTTTAATATATTCATTATCTTTATTAACATTGCTAGTTATCAATGTCAAAATAGAGCAATGAAATTAATTCCAACTATTCATTTATTAATTGGTAAAAGAAATAATAAAATAAAACCAGAAAATAATTGGGGATTGGGTCCAAACCCCAATCCCCGTTTTATAAAAGAAAATATGCTAAAAATATATAATTTTTTATAATTTTTAAAATATTTAAGTAAAGTTTTATTACTTCTAATAAATTAAATTATTTATAGGGATTGTGTATTGGGTACAATCCCCAATCCCCATTTAAAAAAATAAATTTAATATTTTTTGGGAATTGAAGATGGAATATGAATAACTAAATTATTTAATTAATTAAATAAATAATATGATATATAAATCCCAATATATTAATATAAAATGATTAATTAATTCCTAATAATAATGAATTTTGTTTTTCTTTTTCATTAATATCTATATTTCTAATATCTGTATCTATTATATCAAGTTCATTTTTATAATTTAACCCATTTTTAGCTATAAAAATTAAACAACCGCATCCAATATAAAAATTACCATAAAAATTTTCATTAAATTCAAAGAAGTCCGCATTTTCATTAAAAACTATTTTAGTTTTTCCACCTATTTTTAGTTTAGAAAAAGTAACTGTATTATAAATACAAATTAATATAATAGAAAATGATATATAAGGTATAATATTCTCTCCTTCGTAATAAATAGGCTTTAGAATGAATACCTTAGAAAATTTAGCTTCAATATTTTGGCTTTTATTTAGAACCCAAACAGAATGGAATAATAATGCATTAATAAGATCAAACATTAAAGAAATAAAATTATAATAGTTAACATTTTGTGATTTTTTTAAGCCAAATATTATTTCTCCTTCTATATATTGATGATGAATAATTGAATCATTAAATATTAAAAAATAAGTTATCACTGAAATAAAAAAAATCAACCATATTAAAAGGATATATTTATATTCTTTATCTTTATCTATATTATTAGGAATCTTTAGTTCAAATATAGAGAATTCTAAAACGATTAAAATAATTCCTAATATTATAAAAAATAATTTTATCAAATTAGTTTTCAAACAATTTAAAAAACGTTTTAAGCAATTTTGTTTTTTTTCATCAGAAAATAAATCAATATATTTTTGATTAATTAAAAAACTTTTTCTTTGTATTGAAACACAACTTTCATAAACTATATCCATTAATGAGCATATTTCATTTTTAAATTCTTTAAAATTTTCATATATTTTTTCTCCTTTTTTGCAGCATTTACAACAACTAAAACAACAACTACTACAATTTGTACAACAACCACTTTTTTCTTCATTTTCAAAATTTCTTTTACATTTTTCAGTATTTTTTTCTAAAAAATTAATTTCTTTTTGATCATTTTGATTATTTAGATTAATATTTCTATTATCAATATCATTAAAATTATCATCTTCATCAATAAAATTCCCATTTTCATTTTTTTTAATTAAACTCATTATTTCTTGGTCATTATTAGCTTCATATTTTTTTCTATATTTTTCATTAGAAAGATTAATTCCTTCGATATCTGGTTCAATATAAATTATATTTGTTAAAGAAAATTTAACGTATTTTTCAAATTCTTCAACTTTTTTATTGAAATCATCATTTATATGATTTGGATGTTCTTTAAAATATTGTTCTATTTCAATTTTAATTTTATCATAATTTTTTTTTATATTAATTTTTTCTCTTTCATAGTATAAATATAATTTTCCTAATTTCCAAATATTATAATTTTCAATTTCTCCTTCATTATTTTTCAATATAATCATTCTGAATTTATGTTGTATAATAAATCCTATATAAAATAATATTTTTAAATAAGAATAATAATTTAGATAATTTAAAAATAGTTTAAATTCATTTTCATAAAATTCATATAATTTTCCTAAATATAATAAAACAAATATAGGTATAAGAAGAATTAAAATTAGACATATATTAAAAAGGGTGAAGTATTTTTCAAATAATCTTTTTCCAATATCTTTACATATATCACATTTATAATAAAATCCAGTTGTGTAAAAAAATATCATTATTGGTCCAAAAATGATATTCACAAATTCTGAAAAGTACCCAAAATATTGATAATATATTTCTAAAATTTTTAATAAATCATTAATTAAAGTTGAACTATCTTCTAATTTTGTTAAATTTGTTTTGAATGATATTGCATGGTCTAATGGAACTAAAAAAATATGATAAATTATTAATCCAAAACAAAAAACACAAAAATAAAATGAAAACAAACTTGTTAGCTCTTTATTTCTAAAATAATTTAAATATAAAAAGGAACTAATAAAACTTATTAATAAAGTTAATATTAAATATAATATTAAAATCAAATCAATGTCATTCATTGAATTATTAAATATTAAAATTCTATAATATTAATTAATATTTTCGGATTTTTTTTTTAATTCTTTTATATATTCAAAAGTGCAAAATTTAATAACATTAGTTTCTAAGGTTCTTAAAGTATTAAATAAAATTATTAATTTTTGTGCTATTTTATTATGAATAACAACAAAAGTTATTGAATAGAAAACACCCCCTAAAAAACCAAACATTAAATAGAAGAAATAGTCATGATCATATGGTCTTTCATAATCTATAATTAAAAAAAAAAGAGAACAATTACAAAAAAAATTTATCATATCAAATATTATCATAAAAAATAACCATTGGTGGGGCCTATATAAACAGAAACAATGTAGTTTTCCCCAAAATCCTAAATTGACAATAATAAATGAAATTAAATTAATAGAAGATAAAATAACTAAAAAAAATTTATTATGAGAAATAAAACATACTATTACAAAAAATAACATAAAAGGAAAAATAAAACCGAAAAAGGCACATAATATGATAACCAAATTTAATAATAAAAGTAAAAATGCAACATCACCCCCCTCAGCAGTGAATGCTAATGAATTAAAAATTTGAAAAAAAGTTGTGTATCCATTAAAAAATTGATTATTTTCATGATTTGAAATTATTTGATAATATTGATCTTTTTTAGCTAAGAGCATTGATAATTAGTAGATATATATTAATTATTTAAAACACAAATTTTATTAATTAAATATTAATATTATTATTTATTTAAACTTATGACAAAATAATAATTCCCTAGACAATTGTTAAGCCACTTGTATTATTAATTTTTATTATTAGTATCATAAGATAATGAGCTTCAATGCAGAGTTCCTTCAAAATTACTTTTTGCTTTTATGGCTTCTTCTGTAACTGAATTCAATATAATTGGAGCTTTCATTTTTTTCAATATAATCATTATTTCCAGTATAGGGAGTTCCTCTTTAATTCTTGTGTCTTATATTATATATAATGATTATACTTCCGTTTATTTGATTTTTTTCTTTCTTTGTAAATGATGGAATTTTAAAGAATTTGATGAATAAATCTTTCGAGTTAGGGAGTCTCACTTTTTTTTATTAACCTTGAAAAGACTCAATTAAAATTGAATAATTAAATAATATTGAATATTATTTAAAAAGAAATCCTTTTATAATTTAAATATTAACAAAAGAATAGAGATTGGGGATTGGGCCCAATCCCCAATCCCCAATTTAATATTTTTTTTAAATTAATGGATTTATATTTTATTTTTTATTTTTTTTATTTTTTATATTTTGGATTTATATTTATAATTTATCTTTAAGTTTTTGATGCGTTATTTTATATTTAATTTATTTGGGAATACATTATGTTAATAGAATATAGATTTTTTATTTAGTATTATATTTGAGTCTTTTTTTAAACTTATAGATTTGAATAACTATTTACATTTATTATAATTAAAATGAAAGTTTTTATTA
>JAEEGK010010578.1_pt1 | contig 21252 bp, 9 predicted proteins | sample 8958771 | NCBI WGS metagenome assembly JAEEGK01 (sample SAMN16246547, study PRJNA631951) | gut metagenome | biome: gut microbiome; feature: rumen; material: SC-attached | host: Bos | place: Iran: Karaj | collected 2018-10 | reverse complement strand
GGGTGCGCGTTACGGCACGAGGGATGTGACGGTCGGCGGCAAGCATCAGCGCGAGCGCATATTCGGCAATAGCATGGGGAGAATAAGCTGGCACGCGTACCACGCGGATACCCACTTCGGCAGCTGCCTGCAGATCGACGTTATTGTAGCCTGCACAACGCAGTGCAATCAGCTTGACGCCATGGTCGGCCATGGCACGGACGATGTCTGCATTCACAGGGTCGTTGACGAAGACGCATACGGCTGTTGCTCCTTGGGTAAGTGAAACGTTGTCGAGGGTGGGGTGTGCCTTGAAATACTTCAGTTCGAAGCCGAACTTTTCGTTGACTTTGTCGAACGATTCGCGGTCGTACGACTTGGCTCCAAAGAATACGATTCTTTCCATAAGTTTGAATTAAGGTTGATTACGGGTGCAAAGATAGTTGTTTTTGGTCAATGATGCAAGAGAAAGGCAAAAAAAAAAACGAGAAGATTTGTAGTTTTCAGTTTTTTTGACTACCTTTGCGGCGCAACTTCCCATATTATATATAATATGTATCGAATCTATTTGCTGTTTATCTCAGCGCTGTTGTTGTTCGCTTCGTGTAGCGAGCACCCCCGCTTTGTGCGTAATGATGTGCAGATATGCCAAACGGACGGCTTCACGGGCTTTTTTGTTCCTGATGGAATCGGGAGCCATGGCTTGCTCTATGTCGATAGGGGCAAACTCTATGCCGAAGAACATCGCGTGGAGATATCTAAGAGGTTTGGCAAAACTTACGTGAAAGGGGAGGAGCTTGAGAATACGCGTTGCACGTTGACACGTTACACCAACCCGACATTGCATGCCATCACCGAGGGCGTGGATTATTTGCACCCGCATTTTAAGATATCCACGACCCGAGAGGTGGAGTATGGCAAGGCAAATGGTTTCTGGACATCCTATCCCTATGACAATTCTGGTAACTATGGCAAGATAGTGATGGATAAGCTGGAGGACCTTCTGAGGAATGAACAGGAAGAGCAATCGCTTCGTCTTGATATCTATGCGCCCGATGACGAGGGAAATCACTTGCGTCCCCTGCTCGTCATGATCCACGAGGGAGCCTTTTTCTCTGGCGACAAGGCGGACGATGCATCAAGCCGATGGTGTGAGCAATTCGCTTCGTGCGGATACGTTGCAGCTTCAGTCAATTATCGTTTGGGCTTCAATCTTTTCTCCTCCTCTGTTTCGGAAGCCGCCTACAGTGCCTTGCAGGATGTGAACGCCGCCATCCGTTACTTGCTGGCACATCGTGTGACTTATCGTATCGATCCCGACAAGATTTTCCTAGCAGGCTGCAGTGCGGGTGCCATCGTGGCTTTGAACACGGCATTCCTGAACGATTCGAATATGCCCGAGTCGATGCAGGAGGTGGCAGCCAAATTGGGACCACTTTCTTCCATCCCAGTCACTCCTGCCTATGATGAGCCTTTTGTTATACGAGCCGTCGGTAATATGTGGGGTGCTGTGCTCGATCCTGAGATTCTGAAGTCTTCGCCTACAACCATCATCTCATTTCATGGCAAGTACGACCCGGTGGTCCCTTATGGCGAAGGTATCCCCTTTGAACCTTTTGTGAAGGAAATGCTCAGGGAAATGCCGGGCGGTAGTTGGGCAGGTAGCTATTTGGCCAAAAAGGTGATGCCCGAGGTTTATGGTTCGTCGTGTGTCGATGCTGAGGCCAAAAAGATTGGTAAGCTTTCGGTACTACATTCCTACAACATCCACAAGCATACGTTGGTACGCAATGATGACACGGGAGAACTGAATGAACTGCATGAAGAGTTCTTCGAGAAGATGAACACATTCTTCGTCGATGAGATGATTGGGCAGCCAGTGGCGTTGCAGCACAGTTTCTCTGATTCGCAGTTGTTCTTGATCGAGCAACCCGACAATGTGAAGGATTGCAGCTGGTCGATACAAGATGGATTCATCATCGAATCTCTTCGTCCCACTCAAGTGCGTGTACTCCTCAAGGGAGAATCATTCAACCCAGTCCTCACTGTCAAGGGCGTCTATTCTTCGGACATAGCTTTCGAGAAATCGTGGAATCTAAAGAAGGGTTTTTGAGAGGTAAAGAGAGGTTAAGAGGGGTAAAGAGAGGTAAAGAGGGGTTAAGAGGGGATGAGAGAAGTAATAAGAAGTTAATATATAATATCACCCGACTTTCCGAAAAAGGAAAGCCGGGTGACTTTTTGCTTATCTTGAAACCTCGTACTTATCAGATGCAGATGAGCTGCACGATGATGTAGATGGGGAGGCAGACGATGAGCGAGAACTTGAACATGTAGCCGAAGAATGAAGGCATCTTGATGCCGCTCTGTTCTGCAATCGACTTCACCATGAAGTTCGGGCCATTGCCGATGTAGGTGAGAGCACCAAAGAAGACGGCACCTACGGAGATTGCCTTAAGGAATGGCTCGGCAGCAAGACCAGTGATAGTGGCATTCTCGGGAGCCATCGAGTTGAAGACGAGGGCTGTCGGCGCATTGTCGAGGAATGCAGAGAGTGAACCGGTGCAGTAGAGATACTGCCAGGGCTGTGCAAGCACATGCTGGATAGTATCCTTCATGTCGTGGAGGAACATGAGGGCAGGAGTCATGGTTGCGAAGATGCCGACGAAGACACAAGCTACCTCCATGATCGGTACCCACGAATAGTGGTTGGCGATACGAGTCGATTTCTTGGTGGTCACCATCGAGAGGATGATGATAAGGATGAATACCCATTCGCGCAGGAGCTTGATATAGAATGGGGCATGCTCACTGGCCATAGCGGGGATATACTTGGCGTTGATGAACATGGTAGAGCATACGACGCAGAGCAGCCAAAAGATATTGATCTTACCGCCCACGGCAATCTTATGCACGTTGGTGTTGTCGGCTTCAATATTTTCCGGTGGTTCCTTCTTGTAGTAGTACGAATCTACAATGTAGTAGGTGATGAGCAGCAGCACACCGCAAAGGGCCCATTCAGGAATGAGGTTGAGGAACCATGTGAATTCGGCACCTTTCAGGAAGAGCAGGAAGAGCGGCGGGTCGCCAAGTGGGGTGAGCAGGCCACCGCAGTTGGCCACGATGGCGATGAAGAACAGGATGGTGTGCGCCTTGTACTTGCGTTCCGAAATAGTTTGGATGAGCAGACGGATCAAGAGCATGGCGGCACCCGTGGTGCCCATAAACGATGCCAGCACAAAGCCGATGGCTAAAATGATGGTGTTGGTGGCAGGAGTGGCAATGAGGTCACCCTTGATACAAATGCCACCAGTGGTGACAAAGAGGGCCATAAGCAGGAGGATGAACGGCACGTAGTCGTAGATCATCTGATGCTCAAGCTCGTGGCTCATGCCATTGGCGATGAGCCAGATGGCAACAGGTACGCCTAAGATCAGCGAGACGTACAGCTTGTGGAGGTTATGCTCCCACCACTCCTCCAGTTTGGTAAGAGGAAGGATGGCAATACAGAGCAGCATTACCACAAACGGGATAAGCATGTAGCCGGGAATCATAGTATAAAAATATTTTATGTGTAAAGTGTTTTGTCTTAATCAAGCTTGAGAACGGCGAGGAAGGCGGTCTGTGGCACTTCGACTCGTCCAATTTGCTTCATGCGCTTCTTGCCGCGCTTCTGGGCTTCGAGCAGCTTGCGCTTGCGGCTTACGTCGCCACCATAGCACTTGGCCGTCACGTCCTTGCGCACCTGCTTGATGGTCTCGCGTGCGATGATCTTGGCGCCGATGGCTGCCTGCACGGCCACATCGAACTGCTGGCGTGGAATGAGTTCCTTGAGCTTCTCGCACATGCGTCGGCCGAAAGGCACGGCGTTATCTACATGGGTAAGCGTCGAAAGTGCATCGACTTGCTCACCGTTGAGCAGGATGTCGAGCTTGACGAGTTTCGACGGCCTGTAGTCGTGGATATAGTAGTCGAACGAAGCATAGCCCTTCGAGATGGACTTGAGCTTGTCGTAGAAGTCGATGACGATTTCGCCAAGGGGCAGGTCGAAATAGATTTCCACACGGTTGCCCGAGATGTACTTTTGCTCGACCAGCACGCCGCGCTTGTCGAGGCAGAGTTTCATGATGCCTCCGATGAAGTCGGTCTGAGTGATGATGGTGGCGCGGATATATGGCTCCTCGATGTGCTCGATGAGCATCAGGTCGGGCATGCCCGAAGGATTGTGTATCTCGGTTTCTACACCGTGTTTGTCGAAGACCTTGTAGGAAACGTTGGGTACGGTGGTGATGACATCCATGTCGAATTCACGACCCAGTCGTTCCTGGATGATCTCCATATGGAGCAGACCCAGGAAGCCACAGCGGAAGCCGAAGCCGAGCGCCAGTGACGATTCGGGCACGAACGACAGCGAAGCATCGTTGAGTTGCAGTTTTTCGAGCGAGGAACGCAGGTCCTCGTAATCTTCGGGATCGATGGGATAGACACCGGCGAAGACCATTGGCTTGACTTCTTCGAAACCCTCGATAGCCGCGTCGCACGGACGCTTGACGTGGGTGATGGTATCGCCTACACGCACCTCGGTCGAAGTCTTGATGCCTGAGCAGATGTAACCTACGTCACCGCATCCGACTTCGGCGCGTGGCTCCATGTCCATGCGCAGGATGCCCACTTCGTCGGCATCGTACTCGCGGTCGGTGCTCACAAACTTCACTTTGTCGCCCTTACGAATCGAACCATTGACTACCTTGAAGTAGCCGATGACGCCTTTGTAGCTATTATAGACCGAGTCGAAGATGAGTGCCTGCAATGGTGCATCGGGGTCGCCGGTTGGAGCGGGGATGCGCTCAACAATGGCTTCCAGGATTTCGGGTACGCCCATTCCCGTTTTGCCCGATGCGCGCAGTATCTCGTCGCGGTCGCAGCCGAGTAGTTCCACAATTTCATCTTCCACAAGTTCAGGCATAGCGCTGTCGAGGTCACACTTGTTGATCACAGGGATGATCTCGAGGTTGTGGTCGATGGCCATATAGAGGTTCGAGATAGTCTGTGCTTGGATTCCCTGCGTTCCATCGACAATGAGCAGTGCGCCTTCGCAGGCAGCAATGGAACGGCTCACTTCGTAGCTGAAGTCAACGTGACCAGGAGTGTCGATGAGGTTGAGGATATATTTGCCGGCGGGTGCAGGCTTGCCGATGCGTAGCGGGTCATCGACGTTGCGTGGCTCATAGTTGTAGTCCATCTGGATGGCGTGGCTCTTGATGGTGATGCCACGCTCGCGCTCCAGATCCATATTGTCGAGAATCTGCGCCTGCATGTCACGCTCGGCCACAGTCTTTGTGCACTCCAGCAGACGATCTGCCAGGGTGGATTTGCCGTGGTCAATGTGTGCGATGATACAGAAGTTGCGGATATTTTTCATTCAAAACATTACAATTACGGGCGCAAATATAATCAAAAACTGCGAGATGTCCAAATTTATTGGCAAATTATTGTGATAGATTGGTCCTTAAGCCCGTCAGATGACACCTTCAGCAACGAATTGCCAGGGGTTTCAGAGGCCTTTAGTATTGCCATAGCCTGTCCGCGGAACAGTCGAGGAGTGAGGCTTCCGAACGACTCCATATCATCGGGCTGGGCGTTTCCACTGCCTACCAGTTGCTGGGCGGGCGAAGGTTGGAGGTTGATGCGTCTTCCTGTCTCAGGGACGAGGCGACCTTGTGCATCAACGAGCTCGATGAGCACGTAGCAGAGGTCCTGACCGTCGGCCTTGAGCGTGGTCCGACTGGGTGTGAGTCGCAGTTCGACGGGACGCCCTGGGGTGATAAGTGTGGCGGGAGAGAGTCCGTGATGGCTGCTGTGAGAATAGTGGGCGGAGTCGCCGCGCACAAGGCTTGCCTTGTTATGGTTGCGAGCGTGAAGCTTGCCTGGCTGGTACTTCACCATGGCATGTCCCATATAGGTGGTATCGTTGATGGCCACTTCAGCTACGAGACTATCGCCGAGGAAGAGAGAGACAAGGGAGTCGCGGCTATAGACATTGACGCGCACACTGTCGCCTTCGCAGCCGGGTTGATACCATTGGTGTTCTTCGTCCATCCAGCCCCAATAGCTGATACTGGGACGTTCACCACCCTTGCGCGAAGGTTCCACGTTGATGGCCAAAGGATAGTCGCCGCACACCACATCGTGGTAGTAGCTTTGCGGCTTGCGTTGCCCGATGAGGTCCAGATCGCCGCACCATCCGTTGAACCAAGGCCAGGGCATGAAGAAGTGGACGTTCTCCTGCGCATCCTTGGTGAGGCAGTTGGCGATGCCTGCCTCGCCGATGTAGTCTATGCCGGTCCAGATGAAATCGCCGATAACCCAAGGCAGGTCTTCGCATCGACGCCAGTCGGAGGCCAGTTCGCAGACTACCGTTTCGGAGCCGTACATCACACGACGAGGCGCCTCACGGTGCTCGGGCTCATAGTTCCAGACGCGATAATTGTAGCCCGACACGTCGAGCGAACGGGTGGCAGGCTCGATGGAGAGACGAGCGGTGCGATCCTTGTTCCAAATGGAGTTGATGCCCATGGTCACAGGACGTGTATCGTCGAGGTCGAGGATGGCAGCACGCAGACGTGCCGCGATGACGATGCCGAGCGAGTCGGCGCGCTCGGGTATCTCGTTGCCGATGGAGTACATGATGACCGATGGATGATTGCGGTCGCGGCGCACCAGGCTCTGCATGTCGTGGGTCGAAAGGCTGTCGAAGTAAAGGTGATAGTCCTGCTTGTTCTTCGTGCGATGCCACATGTCGAAAGCCTCGTCGATGACGAGCATGCCCTGTCGGTCGCATTCGTTCATCAGCGATTCGGACATCGGGTTGTGGCTGCCTCGGATGGCGTTGAAACCTGCCTGCTTGAGCAGTTCCACCTTGCGCTGTTCTGCACGGTCGTAGGCGCGGGCTCCCAGCAGACCGTTGTCGTGATGCACACAGGCTCCGCGAAGCAGCGTCTTGCGTCCATTGAGCAGGAAACCGTTGTCGGCTGAGAACTCGATGGTACGGATGCCGAAGGGAATCTTGATTTCGTCGGCATTGGCACCATGGCGTGCTGCGATGCGAAGTGTGTAGAGGACGGGATGATCACAGCTCCAGAGATAGACATTCTGCACTTTGAGTTTCTTCTCGAAGGATGCTGTATTGCCTTCGGCTAACACCATATCTTCGGCTTGAGCCACGATGGTATTGCCGTCGGGGGCGATGAGATCGATGGTGTAGCGTATCATCTCTTCGCCCAGCATTTCTTCGGGCATGAAGTTGGCGATGTTGGCAGTGACATCGATTTCGGCTTCCTCAGCCATCTGATAATCGGGACTGATACCGCTGATGCTGGTGGTGTGTGCAAAGGTTTGCCACGTATCGAGTTTCAGGGGATCGGTGATGATAAGCCAGACATGTCGATAGATGCCGGCTCCGGCATACCAGCGTGAGTTGCGACCTTCGTTGACGACCTGTACGGTGATGAAGTTGTCTGTTTCGCCATTGAAATGACCTTCAGCATCGCGAAGCAGATAGTCGGTGATGTCGAAGCGGAAGGTGGAGTAGCCATACATGTTGCTGCCCACTTCCTGGCCATTCACCCAAAGTCGAGTCTGGTTGTATGCTCCTTCGAAGTAGAGTTCCACACGCTGCTTGCTGTTGATGCTGTAGCGTTGGTTCTGAAGTTTCAGTTTCTTGACATACCAACCTTCGCCACCCAGCGTCCATCCTGTCGATGCCTTGCCTGGAGACGTCTGTGCAAAAGGCCCGATGACCTGCATTGTGTCGGGTACGTTGTTGATGCGGCGGTCGCGTGGCAGGGCGGCAAAGTCGTGGGGCAGCGATATGCGCTGCCAACCCAACGTGTCGTAATGACTAGCATCGTAGTTTATTGCCTCGGGGTGAGAGCCTTCGATGAAGTACCAGTCGCTGTCGAAAAGTACGCGGCGCGGCGTCGTGCTGCGCGTCAGCACCTGCACAGCAATGTAACCGATGGCCAATAGGGCAACGATGATAAGGAGGATGAGTGGTTTCTGCTTCATAGTGTGTCAAAGGGGCATGTGTCAAAATGCAGTGCAAAGATACGTGTTTTTTCAATACGATGGTACAAAACATTCAGTTTTTTTGCAATGTTTTGTTTGCAAATATTTCAAGTGATTGTTGTTTTTACTCATTTCATTTGTTTTTTTTATTCTTGCGACTATTTCTATTCCTCTTTTACTCTATATTTGCATGCGGTTTATTCTAATCTTTTTGAGTTTGAATATGAAGAAGTTTTATCTCCTGAGTCTTGTCTCGTTAGGATGTCTCTTCGGCTCGCTGCAGGCGGCTGAGGAACATGTTTATACCCAGAAGCTGGTCTCCGTAACCGAAAGCAATGGCCAGACCATCAGTTATGATTACGACAAGTATGGCAATATGACCCTGACCGAGGAGAATAACAGGAAGTCGGTGTTTATCTACGATGAAGAGGGAAGGGTGACCTCACAAACTATCCTCGAAAAGTTTTGGGGAGAGTGGTTTGTAATGTCTGATGAAGAATATGAATATGACTCAAATGGGCGCACGCTTTTCGAGAAGCATATTCGCTATGACTACGATGGTAGAATCGTCTCGCATACCGAAACTGAACATTCATTCGACAAGGATGGAAACATGCTACTCGACAGACAGTCTTCGTATGATGCGCAAGGGATGCAGATTGGAGGGACACAAACCGAATATCTGTTTGACGACTCGGGCAATTTGCAGAAGCTGACCAACCAGACATGGGACAGCACTGCCCAGCGTTGGGCCGACTTGTCGTACGAGGTGTACGAAAACGACGAGAACGGAAATCCTGCGACCAGCGAGACATTTGAACTTCAGGATGGCGAATGGATGCCCGTCATGAAGTATGTGCGCACGTTCGACGAGTATGGTTGCACGCAAGAGCTTGGCTATGCCTATCAGCGTCAGGATTGGCGTCCCTATACCAAGGTCGAGACTATATTTTATGGACGAAGCGATTCGTATCGGATTTCAAGATACCTTTGGAATCTGTTTGATGACCAGTGGACCTATTCTTCGGGTGACGACCACATCTATGAGGGCGACATCTTGGTTATGCGACATTATGATGCTGAGGGTTCTGAAGATAGGGGCGCCCATTCGGAAATCGGCTATGACGCAGAGGGGCGTGTGACCTACCGAAAGTCTTGCACGAGTCATGGATGCTCCACGCATCGTTATGAATACGACAATTATGGTTCACTGGTCTATTATTCCTACGACGACCCGATGGATATAAGCTATGAAGAAAAGTACGAATACGAGTATGACAAATTGGGAGCTCCAATGCAGATGCTGACTTCTCAGAGCAGTAGTGATACTGGCAACGAATGGGTGTATCTAAGCACTACTGTCTGGGAATACGACAAAAACGTGTCGGCCACCGATGTCGCTGGCTGTCCGTCGCCGTATTATATGCTGCTCGCCAAGAAGACCACTTCGTCTTCTGGCAATACAGTCTCCACCACCTATACTTACGACATCATCAAGGAGATTAATGCCATCAAATCCATCCGCAAGGATTCTGAGTCATCGCCTGTTTATTACGATCTCTGGGGTCGCCGTGTTAGCAGCCCTCGTGGCTTCGTCGTGAAGGGGGAATAAGGATAATTTCGGGTTAGTGCAACTCTTTTAATTGTTTTAGTATTATATAATGTTATGAAGAGAATAGTTTTACTCTGTGTGGTTTTTATCACCATAAACACAATTGGTTTGTCCAATGATAATAGGATCTATGACATTATCAAAAGGAATGATACTTTATTGGTGGTTTGTGACCCTGAAGGTTTGTTTTGGGGGCAGCCTTTATCGGAGGGAGTAAGCACTGAATGGATTAAATCAACATATCATGAACCCGATTTCAATACGTTGACGGATAGCGAAATGTTCCCGCACGAGGACGAGGATGGCGTTTGTTCATGCGGCGGGCCGGAAACTTTTTGGGTTGTCGGCAAGAAAGATACTTTGTGTTTCCAGGAGGAGACTCGCCAGGTAGAAAATAGCAATTTTTTTAATTCGACTGGACTTTGGGAGTATATATGTGGCCATATTCGCGACACACTAATTGTCTTTGGGGCATAAGGGTAGGGATGAGCATTCAAGATGTGGCAGAAAGATTACACTTGCCTGAAGATGTAGATATCATTAGTTGTAACGTCTTCCATTTGGTTGCACCCGACTTGTTTAATGAGCCGATTTACGAAGAGGGAGTAAGTTTTAACCATGTTATTGGTCTTTCGAACCCCTATGATTATAGTTATTCTGATGTGCCAAGTATTTCGTATGCTGGAGTTGAACTGCGTGTCAAAGAGGGTAAAGTATTCGAGATCTCCACAGGTTGGTATTCTACCTATAGTTATACAGTCCAATGGGGTCAATAACTATCTCAGTTTTAGCATTTGTGTTTCGAGTTATTTTAGCAACTTCTTCGCAAAATAACAAAGGATATAGACAGGTAATACCGTGATAATGCACCACCCGATAGTAAACAATAATATCCAGTCTCTATCATTACCCGACGATATGTTATTAGTAGCCAATGTAATGACGATGAACGAAATGGCTATGGCGATGTAGAGCTTTGAAAAAGCGGACGATTTCTTCGTTTTTATGAATGGAGTCGCTATCATTGTACCCAAAACAAAGTGAACAATACAAGCTAACCCAATTTGGGGGAATTCGAGCCAGTTATTGTGCGCAATTCCGAACCAAATCGCGGTTGCGATTAAATAGGTGAGAATGCCAGCAAAGATTGAAGCCAATATTAATAGCCAATAGTTTTTATCGGAAACAGTCTTCTTGATTGACGAGATATAACTTGATTGCATGCTTAGAATGTTTTTGTTGTTTATTTTTATTCATTCTTTGGTACAAAAATATGGAATGATATTTTAAAATCCAAGAAAAGCATACAATAATTGAGATAATCTTTTTTTCGAACGACGAAATGCAAGCGTTTTTAAGTGGACTTTGCAATTTTGTGCATATAGAGATTATTTGGAACGAGAAATAATCTATCTCAAACGGAGGTATGACCAATCCTGGCCAAGAAAGGTCATACTCCTGTAGAAGAATAACCAGTTTTGGCCAGGATTGGTTATGCCGTGATTTGATACGGTTCTTTCGGTTTTCCTAATGAACGAACCGATGCAAATATATTATAATTTATTGTCCGATTACCACGTTGGTGGAACCGGTGACATCGGCTGCATTACCACCTCCATAGACATTACCGCGGATATCGACACCGACGACGGGAATGGGCTCCGTTGTTTTAGAAACGTAGGTGATGGTTGGTTTGGTGCCTACATATACATTCGTATTGCCATTCACGGCTGCAGCGTTGCCACCACCGAAAACTGTGCCGATAGCTCCAATCTCGCCAACAGTATGATTAGGCAGCGTGACGGTGGTGTCGTCGGAAAGTTTCCTTGTAGAACCTGCGAAAGAGGAAGTCGTATTTGCGTTTGCTCCCACAACCTCATTGATGTTCACGGTAGGATTGCCCGTCACGACAGCGCCTTCTCCAAGTCCGCCGCCGAATACACGGCCAATGCTGGTGAACGATTTGATGTTAATAGTGGGGTCTGGCTTGCCATCAGGGGTGGTATAAGCAGCAGCATTGCCACAACCGTAGAGCTCGCCGATGGTGATAGGATTACATCCTGTCTCCTCGATGTTCACGGTGATGGAGCCATTGATGGTGCCGCCTAAGTTGTTTCCACCAAATACTCGGTCGAAGTGTCCACTGGTAATGGTTAGTTCAATGTCGCCACCGACATCCGCATTTTTCGCACCGCCATAAATCTCCTGAAGGAAGTCGATACAGCCTAATGTAATCTTCAAGTCTCCTTCTGAGTATGCCTCGTTTCCGCCGCCGTAAGCCTCTGTGACATTGAGCAGACAGTCACTGGCCTTATCAATAGCACTCTCGGCTGAGACGCGAATATTGCCTTTTGTGTTACTACCTCCAAAGATGGAGTGAACAGTACCACCATAAACACTTGCCAATGCTTTTCCAGTGCCATATTCAGTTGAACCCTTTAAGCCTACGTCGGCACCATCATTGTCTTTCCATGTTGCGCCACCATCGAGAGTATATTTGTCCTTGCCATTACCTCCGCCAAAGACGTTGCCTATCTCGAAGCTTCCGATGATAGTTACATCAGTCGCTGGAGTTGGCGCAGCGTTGCCGCCTCCATAGACATACTCGATACTCGTTTCGTCACAACCGTCGATAACCACTTGAACAGGCTTGTCTGTGTTGTTGTGACTTGCTGTAACATCAGAGTAGGTGTATGCTGTAAATTGCCCTTCGGCGAATGGGTCTTTTGGATCATAGGCGGCCAGATTGCCACCTCCATAGACGGCTTGCACCTCGTAGTTGTAGGTCGTGAAGTTGCCATCTTCATCAATGGTCTTGGCATGTGCGCCACCATCAGCCCGTGAGGTCTTGTTGACCTTCACCAGCACTGTACCCTTAGGAGAGCCATTCAGATTGTTGCAACCGAATACACGACCGCTCTTCACAACGTCGGCATGTTCACCAGAGTAGTGGCTGATAATAAAGGCTGTTGCTGAAGAACTGTTACCCAGATTGACATTGACATCACCGTAAACCAATGCTTCTACTCCCTCAACACCTGCAACTGGTTGAACTTTCCAGTCATCCGTTGTCTTGCCGTATGCAGGATCGCCTTCTTGAGCGGCATCAATTTCTTCCTGAGTATATTTCTCACCCGCTGTTGCTGTTACACCGATTCGTCCCAATCCGCCACCGTATGCATCGCCCTGGATTGTTCCTCCAAGCAGATTGACAGTCGTCGTGTTGGTGCTGGTCGAAGGGATGGTCTCGCTGTCAGTGCCATAACCTTCCGTTACATTATTTATATTCGTATTAGCCAATGCGCCGCCACCATAGAGGCTGCCCGTTACGGTGCCGCCATTCATGTTGACAGTTACACTGCCACCGACGTTACCTTCCTTGCCGCCGCCGAAGACATCCGTCGAGATGGTGCCACCTTCAATATTTACTTCGGTTTCATCATCAACGCCAGATTCCTCACCACCGCCATATACGCTCCCAACCACGCTAGTCGTGCCTTTGATGGTGAGGTTAGTATGCGCGACTTCGCCAAGAGTGGTTAGGTCGGCATCCGTAAAGATATCATGTTTGTTGCCGGATTCATCGATGGCTATTGCGTTTTCCGTCAATGTGCCTGACGTCCAGTCGAAATCTGTCGCTGTAGAAAGAACGCCCGGTTCAAACATGCCTGACTGGTTGTTGAACTTAGGTACGGTCGTAAATCCTGCACTTCTAATAGGAATAGTAGGAAGCGACGCGGAATATCCACCGGCATAAACGCTACCACCTACCGTACAATTCTCCAGTTCAGAAGTCGCAGTACCAACCACCTTTCCGATGCTGCCACCGCCATAGAAATTGGTATTAATGGTGCAATTCTTCAGTATAGACTCCACATCGTTGCACTGCGCCAAGGAGAAGGAAGCATATTTGACATAAAAGCGTGCTCCGACCTGCCCCGTTGACCATATAAAGAATTCATAGCTGAAGTCGGTAGCTACACCTGGGCCTTTGTTTCCATAGGCGGATTTGTAGGCTGTATTTGTTCCATTAAAATACTTACCTCGGTCATTAGTGTAGTTATTCTGTAAGGTGGAGAAATTGAATGACGTTGCATCATGAAACTTCAGTTCACTATAGGACGTTCCTCCATAGCCTGCACCAAAGAATTTGTTGAACTTGCACCCCGTAGCATTTGTGGTTACTTTACCGTCTTTAGTGATAGCTCTGGAATAGGTTCCTGTTGAAGTTCCCTCTTTGTTCCTACTAAATATGGTAGTAAAGGTAGTGCCACTCTTCTGCATATCACCAAACTTAGGCCCTCCGCAGTAGGTCTCTACACAACTATTGGTGATATCCACTGTGATGTCACCGGTAATAGGCTTTGCAGCATTGAGGCCACCGCCGTAGAAGTTCGTGATATCGGCATTGTAAATCTGCCAATGTACATCACCGTCAATCATCTGCTGGGCTGCACCAGCTACTTCATTAAAGCGACCACCACTGATGTAGCACTCTGCATTATCCTGCTGAACGCCTGCATCGGGTCGATAGACACCAGAAAGATAGAACCCCTCGAAGTCGCCGCCTGTTACCGACACTGGGACATGGCTGGTGAAACTCCATCCGTCGCCATGTGTGCCATTACCGAATGCCTTGAACCAACAGTTGCTTCCTAAGTGGATATATTGTTGAGAAGTTGTAACTTTCTGGTTTTGGGTAGAAGTAAATTGATCGACAACGCCTCCGAGGAAGATAATGGGCGAAGAGGTCTTACTGCCATTATCACCCTCGAACTGCACAAAATAAATGTTACACGTGTTTGTAACCTCAAACCAACCTTTTGGCTTGAAGATACTCACATTCAGCAAACGTGATGTTCCATTCGGTTTCTGTGCCTGCGCTGTTCCTACCACATTCAAGAAGTCAAAGCGAATGGGAGAAACAGCCTGCCTGTTATGATGGCTGAAGATGAAGCTGTAATCTGGCTCGTTATCCTTATCCAGATCGACAGAGGTAATGGTATAGGGAGTATAATCGCCAGACAACGGAGCTGCCTGATGAACATTGCCCACGAGGACCACGGCATAGTCGTAAACGGTCTTGCCGCTCGTAGTGCTCGTCGGAATACTCATTGACTTACGGGCTTCGTCGATAGACGTGTAAACCATCTGAAGGCTGCCATTGATGGTAATATTCGTTTTATTTGTCGCTTGTATCCCCAAACCAGCTGAAGCAACATTGACATTCTGACCGGCATAATTTGTGTTGCCGTTTTCCTTATACACCACATCATAATACTGGTCGCTCACATAAGCAGCCACACCCCAGTAGGGTTCGATGGTGATTTCCGTCACACCATAAGGCACATCGAAATAGGCTCCTTGCGAGAACACACGGCCACTTTCACTAAAGAGGTCTTTATTGGTGCAGTTGCGATCGGCAAAGTTGTAACCACCCCATTCATCGGCAGCGGAATAAGTGCCCGCATTGCCACCGATAATAGATGTTATCTTCCAACCTGTCACTACTCGGTTGCCTGTATAGTTATGTGTGCCCACATCATTATAATAAGGTAGCTGCACCTTGTCATAGTTGAAGTTGAAGCGGTTGAAATCCTTATCAGTGCGCTGTAGGTATAGTTTTTCTTGGGTGATTACGGCATTAGCAGGCGCATTGCTGCCCACACCGCTGATGGTAACAGACAACTTCTTACCTAATTGACCGCCATGATTGCGACCTACAGAAGCGCTGTCAGGAGCATTGTCTGCATCATAGTTGATGATGGACGGGTATCTGCCCTGTGCTTTCAGGATGGGGTAGGGTTTGGGATCACTTATCGTGCGGTCGGCCGTTTCGAGCACCCATTTTAGCATCTTGCTGTCAGCATCAGCTGCCGAACCAGTAGCGTAGATAGAGGCCAACTTCTTGTTGCTATTCTCCAACTGGCGGAAGAACTCAAATCGCGTGAAGAATTTCTCTTCTACTGCCAACGCACAATTGTACTTATTATCCGTGATTGCTAAATCTGTTCTGTAAAGATAGTAATTATAAGTAGCCAGACCTCCCTGGTTCGAGTTCTTGTTGTCGATATTCTGACCGCCATAAATAGGAGATATGGTGCCGCCCGATGCGATGGTGCCGTAGAACATACAGTTCATCACCATGGTGGCAACGTTGCTCTTATTCGAAGCGACATTGTTGTTGCCTACGATGCCGCCCTTGTTCGTGCCAGCCGTGATGTTCGCATAGCTGTAGCAGTTAACCACGCGGGCTGTGCCGTTGAGAAAGCCTACGAGGCCACCCGTGTTGGTGGTGCCGCCTACCTCTCCGCTGAGGATGCCCACATTGTAGATGCGAGCTGCACTTTCGGCAGTGCAGGCAATGGCTCCAGTGTTGCCGCTGTTGCCACTGATACTGACATTTTCCAGTACCAGATTCTTCACCGTACCCGTGAGGGTTTTGAAGAGGGGAGCGTCAAGATTAGTGATGCGGTAGGGCATCTGTGTATCAGGGTCGATGTCGGCTTCCAGGGTGCCGCTGAAAGTGGTTTCTATGGTAGAGATTCCGCTGGCAGAAACATCTGCACCCAGTTTGTAATAGGCAGAAGCGGAGGTTCCATTGTTGACATTCGTTACAAAGTTGGTAAAGTCTTCGGTACTATTAATCAGATAAGGATCTTCAGAAGTTCCCGTACCGCTTGAAAACTCCACAGTAGCAGTCTCTGACTGCGTATAGTCGTCGTACAATGCCTCAGAACCGCTTGCAAAGGTATTACCTCCTATGAACAATAGAAGGGTGAAAAACAGTCTATAGTTGAACAATCCGCAAGTGATGGATTTTATGTTTGGTTTTGCTCTCATTATATCTTGTTTTTTGTTATGGCTCTGAGGTCGCCCTCAGAGCCTTGGTATTCGTGAATGCTATTTCACAAAAAGCTTGTTACGGTTGACGAGGTAAACACCAGCCGTGTTGATTGGAGTGCGGACAATCTGACCTGGCTCGATGGTGAACGTTGCTACATTGATACCCACTGGGGTGAGGATGCGTACCGTAGCAGCGGTCTTGCGATGTGACTCGACAATGATCTTGCCTTGCGTAGTGAAGATGCTGAGACCATCAGACAGATTACCTGAAGATGGGGTGATTTCGCCGATGCCAGTCGTGTTCGAGAAGACAATCTCCTCAGGCATGCCACGCTTGGGTGCTCCACCTGAAGTGGAGGCGGTGAAGTACGGACGGAATGGAACGCCTGCAGTTGCATCTGCAGTCTTCTTGTAGGCACTGCCATCGGACTTCAAGGTGTAAGCGCCTGCACCGATACTCTTGCTTAGGTAGTTTGGAGTGAAGGTGTAACCGTACTGAGTTTCCGAGTTCTTGCCGCTTTCGAGTTCTTCGTCGCTGACCTCGATGGTCACACCAGGCTTCGAAACAAATGTGATGGTCTGCTTGTCAAGTTTCGCTATATCATTGAGGGTGTTATCTGGCTTGAAGTTGCCACTGAGGTCGAACTCGTAATAAGTCTTGCCTGGGAAGCCAATGATATAAGGAGTGGCAGCGACCGAGAAAGGATAGTTTTCGTAGTTACGTTCCACACTATAGTATTTACGTGCAACGTCTTCCTTCTGGTACTCGTCGGTGTTGGCATCCTGCCCAGCCATATTTGCTGCTTCTGGATCCTTTGAGTAATAGTAATCCCAAAGGAAGGTGTTGGTGTATTCCTTCGGCTCTGTGCCTTCAGCAAGATAAACAAACTTTGCTGTGTCAACCTTAGCCTCTTCATTTCTTGCCTTTATGCCATCGAACGTGCGCAGCCAATATTCATGACCAGTTGTGCTGCCTTCGTAGAAGTGGGTGATCTCACCCTTGGTTTGGGTTGTAACGAGCTCGGCAGAGAATGGGATACTGATGCCTTCCCATCCCTTACTCAAATCGACGTATGTGTCGGGCACTCGCTGATACCACATGCGCTTGCCAGGAATGGTTTCAGTTCCCTTGGCGAATGTGTAAGCCATTGGCGCATTAAAGTCCTGCTTATCCACGAGCAGATGATCGGTGGTTGAGGTAAAGAGTACCTTGTTGGCACTGTAATCACTATTGGAAATCTTCTGCACGGCATGGCCATGAACGTCATCCGCATTCTGTATTGCAACGGTACGATAACCATCTTCACTCTCCGCATATTCGGGATCCGCGAAGTAATTTACGATAACGTTGTTCGTCTTGGTGTTCGTTTCTGTATCTGGGGCAGGAGCATAGGCAAGGAGGTTCTGCGTGAGCCCATTTGTCTTGATGTTGTCCAGTCGTTCGAAATCGAGCAGAGGACGATAACCGTTGGCCTTATTCGTAAAGTCGCTATCGATTCCAGGTACTTTGTCTTGGATCTCTTCTGTATTGCCCTTTATGGTAGTGATGCCATTAGTGTCACCATTCGAGCCTGTGAAGTCAATTGCCGTCATGTTTAGATGTGGATGGTAGGTGACATCATCGAAAGTATAACTCTCGGCAAAGGCTGCAGTGGCATTAAAGATAGCGCTTTTTCCATAGATTCCGTTCTGGAAGTAGGCAGGAGCGCGATAAATGCGGTTCTCTGTCTCGGTATCTGTGGTGAGCAGCAGATGACGGCTGTTGTCGATTACATCGCCATCCTTCTTGGCATAGTCCTTGACGGCAGCCATCGGGTGGTTGTCGTGGTCGATGTCCTCGTAGAGCCCGTATGACAACTTCTGACCGAAGAAGATATAGTCATCGGGATAGATGGGGATGTAGTAGCCATAATCGGAAGAATAGCGCTGATCGGTCCTTGGCTTCAGTCCGTTGGCAAAACGGAAGTCTCCATCCTCGATGAATCGCTCCACATAGCTGCGGTACTCGCCAGGTTTAACCCAGCTGGGATGCCAAGCGTAGTCGCTGGTGTATTTCAGTTCGAATGGAGCAGGTTGCGTCACTTCGTTGTCATCTTCGTCCAACACATTATTCATGACCAATGTGCCGTCTGTCTTGCGATAGAGGCAATGGTTGATGGGGTCATCGCTGCCGTTTGCTACTGCAGAGAAGAGATTATAACGAGCCTCAAGATAATAGCTGTTGAGGTCGTAGGCCACAGAACCGTTGACAAAGTCGGAGGCAGGACGTGGAGTAATGGCTTCAGATTCATCGACTTTGAACTTTGTAGCCTGATCGATCTCTTGCTGATAGTAGCAGTTAACGACATGATTGAGGTTAGTTGGATTACCAAATACGGCATACTTGTCCGATTCAGGGGTTCCAGTGGTCCATACCCAGCAGTTCTCGATGTGTCCGTCGCCACTATCGGCAATGCCTCCGCTAGTGAATGAGCCCATGACGCCTGTGTTGAAGACATTACCACAAAGGCTGCCGAAGAGCGAGGTCTGCATGCCACTGATAGTATGTCCGTTGCCATGGAATTCTCCGCTGAAACAATGTTCGCTATCTCCAATAGGTGTCCAAGTACGTGTCGGCGCAACATCGTCGGTGAGGATGAAGTCGAGGCCGTAGGCGCCTGTGATGTCGCGTCCGTTGTTGCCGTCGCCGTCACTCAAACCATAAGGAGAGTTAGCCAAATCGAAGACTTCGTGCAGGGCATCGAGTTCATTATAACTCTGGCCTTCCACCAAAGCATCACTGATATATATCTTGGGATCGCGCTTCAGATCCTTATGGTTGATATACATGTGGTGAGCATCGGTGATGACATCGCTCATGCGCTGATAGTTGGCGACATGAACTGGTACGGGTTCGGAGAATGTACGTCCTAAACGTGTCTCAGCGAAGTAGGCCACCCAGTACATATCCTGATAGAAGTACATCGGCTCGGTCTTGTTGAGATAGTCGCGACCGTTGCGGTGCTTTTTCGCCTGTTCCTCGGTCGAGAAGATCTGCCAACCACCGGTAAGCACAGGGAAGGCACCCTCCTCAACGATAGGCTCAGCGAAACTGATGGTTTCGAGAGGCAGTACGATATCGGGTTCCCTGATTTTGCCAATGATAGGTGCGCCGCTTAAGAACTTCAAGCGGATGTTGATGATATGCTTCTCGACGCGCGTCTCGTAGTTGACACCTGCTGCATCGCTTTCCGAATAGGTGTATTCGTAGATGACAGTGACGTAGCGGTCCTCCTGCAGGTCTTCGATGTTGGCTGTGACAGGCACATAGAGTGAAGCCTCCTCGAGGGGCAGGTCCCCGGTAATCTCGAGTCCATATTGGAAGTTGACGGTATTCGAGATTATCTCATTATAGGTGAGAATTGTCCCGACTGGTACCGTAGAGCCTTTGGCATATGTTCCATTGAGAGCTGTGATAGTATTAGAGGTATATCCTTCAATGTACTGATCCTTCTCTCCGACCTTATATTCTTCAATGCAATAATAGAACTTTCCATCGGTGGTACTGCTAAATTGCTCTGGAGTAATTGTTACCTCTTTGAGATTCTGCTGCAATGTTGAGCCAAGATTGTTATAGACACTTTCACTGACTTTCATTCCGGCATTATACATTGTACCTGCCACATCGAACGTTTTTGTGACGATGTAGGTGTGATACTTTCCATCGGAATCTTTTTTGTCGGCATCATTCAGTCCAAAGTAGGCATAATGCTGACGGTCATTAGGCAGGTTGACAAATTCGTCCTGATTGAGCTGAGTGCCTGCAGATAGAGTTTTTGTTGTGGTACCATCGACATAGGTGCTCGAAGTGTGTTCATAACCAGTAGCAGGCACAGTGGCCTTGTAGTCTATATTTGCTGGTTTTGAGTAGATTCTTGAAGCCTCATCGGGCAGATTGTTCCCCACATGATAGTCATAATAAATAACATTATTATTCAGATTGGCACCGGCGTTTGTTAGTTCTGTTATGCTATTCTGATCAAAAGGACCATAAGGAGTGTAGTCGTTGCCAAGCAGTTCGAGCGCATCGAAGTTGAATTCGAAGTACTTGCGTTCATCTTCATGGAGCTGGCAATAGTCAATGGCTTGATAGTTATGACCTGCAGAATAGAACTTGCCACCCCAGTCACCGGCTTTAGTGCAGTAATAGGCAGGCTGGAATTTATTCTGAACATCTGCCGTCAATCCATTGTATTCAGTCTCACTTACCAGTTCGTTCATGACGTGGTAGTCGCCTTCACTGATGAGCACGGTGGTGACGCAGATGTAGGCATTCTCGAAATGGGCTTGGTCTTCAGGAGAAAGACTTTTATAGGTCTCTTCAGAAATGGGTGAATTGGCCATGAAGGTTCGCGTCGTGCTTCCAACTCCAATGGTTATCTCACAATCTTCCTTGGCGACATATGCTTTTTCGAATTTCGCTTGAGTAGTAGGATCTACACCACTTATTACTTCTGGAGTCTGCATTTCAATGACACCCTGCGAAGTGACAGCATCCTGCTCGAAGTGATACTGTCCGAATGTGCCTTCTGTCTTACCATCTACTGCCTCAAAACGCATGGTGGCACTCTTGATATAATTGGTCTTTACTGCATCAGAAAGACTATTATATCCTGGAGTAGTTAGCTTGTTACTTACGGGTTCACTTGTACTTGCTAGCGTATAGTAGTCGTTCCACTTGCTGGGATTAGTCAAATCGACAGTGAGCCGGA
>JAEEGK010010577.1_pt1 | contig 21253 bp, 14 predicted proteins | sample 8958771 | NCBI WGS metagenome assembly JAEEGK01 (sample SAMN16246547, study PRJNA631951) | gut metagenome | biome: gut microbiome; feature: rumen; material: SC-attached | host: Bos | place: Iran: Karaj | collected 2018-10 | reverse complement strand
TTAGATTTTTTTTTTTTTAAAATTAATTTTATTATTATTATTTTTTATTTATTTTATTTAAATTAATTAATAAATATTTAAAAAAAAAAGATAATTTATTTATCATTTAAAAAAAAAATAAAAAAATTAATTAAATTCCTTCCAGGAAAAAAATCCTAAATATAAAACCTATATAAGGCAAAAAAAAAACATTTAAAATCAAAAAAAAAATAAAAAAATGGGATTTTTCTTTTCAAAACTTTGGACAAAACTTCTTGGTAAAAAGGATGTTCGTATATTAATGGTAGGTTTAGATGCAGCAGGTAAAACAACAATTCTATATCAATTAAAAATGGGAGAAACAGTAAAAACAATACCAACAATAGGATTTAATGTAGAAACTCTTGATTACAAAGGATTAAATTTCACAGTATGGGATGTAGGTGGACAAGATAAAATTCGTGTTTTATGGAAACATTATTATCAAAATACAGATGGTTTAATTTTTGTTGTTGATTCAAATGATAGAGATAGAATTGAAGATGCTGCTGAAGAATTAAAAAAAATGTTAGCTGAAGAAGAATTAAAAGATTGTGCTGTTTTAGTTATGGCAAATAAACAAGATTTAAATGGTGCTCTTTCTCCTAATGATGTTACTGATAAAATGGGTATGGGACAATTAAAAGGAAGATCTTGGCTTGTTCAAGGGACTTCTGCTACTACTGGACAAGGATTAAAGGAAGGATTAGATTGGATGGCTGGTGTCTTATTAAAGAAGAAATAAGTTTTTTTGTATATAGTTAATTAAATTTTGAAAATGGATTTATAATTCTTTTTTTTTAAATTGGTTTTTTTTTTAAATTTTCATTATTTTTTTTTTATTTTTTTGGATAGTGTTTAAAAAAATAATAATTAATTTTATTTTATTTATTTTTTTTATCTTTATTTATATTTTTTTTGAAGGTTTTTTTATATTTGTTTTTGGAAAACAAGACAAGCATAATCACAAGTTACTATTATATATTTTGTATTTCCTTTTACATAATATGGAAAATCCATATTAAATAAACCTTTCTTTCTTAATATTTCATTAATATCATCTTTTAATGGTAAATTTATTGATATTGTTATAATAAATTCTTTATTAGAATTAAAATAACCATCAATTAAATCATAATCTGTATCTATAAATAATATATGTAAAACTTGATTATCATCATAATAATAATCAATAGAAATAATTTCACTATCATTTTCAAATTGATTAATAATTTGAAAAGAATCATCTCTTATTGAAATAATATTATATTTTTTAACCACAATAAAACCATTATTAATTAACTTAACAAAAGAAATATGACCAAATAATTGATCAATTTCAAAAATATTATCAAATTGTTCTTTTTCAAAATTATAAATTTTTACTTGTCTTTTTTCTTTACTTAAATGTTCTAAAAAAACAAAAGTATTATTTTTAAAATCAAAAGGAACAATATAATTACTCATATTAATATTTCCATTTTTTTCTTCAATATAACTATTATCTTTAATAATTTTAAGTGTGTATTCACAATTATAATTTTGAATTGGATCTTCATTTTTTTGAGGTTCAATTAAAAAAAGCATTAAAAATTGGTTTTCATTTAATAAACAAAAACAACTTTCACATCTATCAATATGTACTTCTTCTTGTTCATATCCATTAAATGTTTTATATTTTTCTATATTATTTGAATCAAATTGAATTATTTTTTCATCTCCTATTGAAATATAAAAATATTTGAAATCTTTTGAAAATGATGTTCCTGAAATTTGTTCATTACTTAATTCACATAATATTTCTATTGATTTATTTCTTATATCATATATACAAAATTTTCCCATCATTGTACCAAATAATATTTTATTCATTGTTAAAGAAATTGAATTAATTGGATCTCCATAAGTTAAATTAATTATATCAATTAGATTTAAATTAAAATTTGCTTCCATTTTTTTAAAATTAAAAATAATGAAAAAAAATAATAAAAAAATATAAAATTAAATTTCAAATACCTAAAAAAATAAATAATATAAATAAAAAATATTTAAAACAAAAACAAAAGAAAATTTTCATATAAAATCAAAAAATAATAAACTAAAAATTTCATATATTCCAAAATTAATAAAAAAATTTTTTTATTTAATAACATTTTTACTATTTCTAACTTTTCTTAAATAATCTAATAAAGTTAAACATTGATTAGTTTCCATAGTTTGATAAAAATTCAAAGATTTATTTCTACAAGGAGGACAATGTGAAAAATAAGGACCCCAATATTGAATACTACTTAATTTTTCATTTATTTTTGGATTAGTAATTTCAATAATTCTATTAAATTCTGCAGTTGTAGAATGTAAAAAAGGACTTTCAAAATTATTAATATCCATTTTAATCATAGGTTTATTATTATATTTTATTTTATTATCTCTATATGGTAACATATTATTAAATAATGTTGTTTTAAAAACATCTTTTTTTTCTTGTTCTGGTTTTTTTTTCATTTCATTTTTTGATGTTGATTTATTTGATATTGAATTTGTTGTTTCTTGATTTTCTTTATTTAAATTTTCATTATTTAAATTTGAATTTGTATTTAATTCAATATTATTATTTTCTATACCTTTATTATCAGTATTTTCATTATTTTCATTATTTAAATTTCCTGTTATGAAATTATTATTATTATGAATTATTTCATTTTCATTTTCATTTTCTTCTTTTTTTTCCTTTTTTTCAAATTTTTCTTCTTCTAATAAAAAATCTTTTAAACCATGAGTCAATGTTGGTTCTTTTCTTACTATTATTGAAGGTAAATGAATTGGATATTTTTTCTCATATTCTTCTAAAATATCATTTATTGCATTTTTTTTTTCTTTATTCATAATAAACTGTTTAACTGGATTAATTTTTTTTTTATTTATTGCCATACTTTTGTTTATTTTATCTTTTAAAGAAACAAAACCTTTAACTAAAAAATCTTTTGATTCAAAATCATCTAAATTTTCTAATTTATAATTTTTTTTAAAATCATATGATTGTCTTAAATCTTTATCATCAATTTCTTTTCCTTTTCCTAAATAAGAAACAAAAAATTTATCTTTATCCATTGTTCCATATAATTCACTATAATAAGTTTCTTTATTCATCCAAGTATCTGGAATTTTTTTATTTGAATAAACTGATTCTTTAAATGATTTTGTTTTTGATTTTGCTAATTTAATTGTATCTAATTTTATTTTATCATGACAATCTAATAATTCATCATAAAATCCTTTATTTATTTTATCAAAATTTATATTTTTATGTGCTTGCTTTTCACTATTTTTTTGATCGATATTAAAAGCATAAATTTTTTCACCTCTTTTTCTTCTTTCAATAATTGTTGCCATTATTTATTTATTTATTAGTTATATTTAAAAAATATAAATCAAAAAAATAAAAAAATATATAATAAAATATTTTTTGTAATATAAAAAAAATAATATAGTAATTTAATAAAAAAATGGGAAATGATGGAGGAAGTATACCAGGAAGACAAGATTTAGTAAAAGTACATAAAAAAAAGAAAAAAAATGTTAGTGATTCTTTTATTAAAAGTTCAAAAAGTCAATATTGTTCATTATCAAAAGATCCTTTAAAAAAACCAATAGTAGGGGATAAATTAGGTCAATTATATAATAAAAAGAATATTTTAGAATGTTTATTAAATAAAAATTTCCCAAAAATTTTTAATCATATTACTTCTTTAAAAGATGTAAAAGATTTAAATTGTAATATAAGTAAAAGTGGTAAAATTGAATGTAGAATTTCTTTAGAAGAATTTAGTGGAATTAATAAGTTTTATTTTTTATGGAGTTGTGGCTGTGTAATTTCAAAAAATTCAATTGATGAATTAAATATGAAAGATAAATGCATTGTTTGTGGTACTCCTTTTAAAAATAGTGATTTAATTAGTATGAATTATACTAATGAAGAAAAAGAAAAAATTAGATTAGAAATTTTAAAAGAAAAAAATGAAAGAAAAAAAAGAAAAAATAAAGGAAATAATGAAAATAAAGATAATTCTAATTTAGGAAAAAAGAGAATTAGAATATAAAATATTTTATTTTAAAATAAATATAATAAATTAAATATAATAAAATCATAAAAAAATAATCATTAATTAAATATATTAAAATAATTAAATGATAATTTTTAAAAAACTAAAATTAAATTATACATAAAAATAAATTTATTAAAAATATTTTTAATGTTTTTTTTTATTATATTTTTTTTTTAATAAATGAACCTAACAAATAAATTAATTTCAAAAAATAATGGGAAATGCAATTTGTTTAAATGTAATTCAAAATATTTCAAAAGATAAAGAAAATTTAGTTGATATAACAAAACTTCCTGACGATGATGATTTAAGATTTATAAATAATCAAAAAAAAATAATTTTAATTCAAAGTTTTTATAGAAAATATAAAGCAAAAAAAAAATATTTAAATATTATAATAACAGAAAATTTAACACCAGAAGATAAAAATTCTGTTAATGAATTTAAATTAAAAATTGAAGAAGATCCAACTCCAATACTAAAAAATTCTTCTGGTTCAAATTATAAAAAGAAAAAATCTAAAAAAATAAAAAAGGAAAAAGATAAAAATAAAGAAGAAAATAAAGAGAAAAAAAAAGAAGAAAGAAAAGATAAAAATAAAGAAGAAAATAAAGAAGAAAATAAACAAGAAAAAAAAGAAGAAAATAAAGAAGAAATTAAAAAAGAAAATAAATTAGAAAATAAAGAAATTGAAACACCATTTCCAGAAGAAGATAACAATAAAGAAGATAAAAATAAAGAAGATAACAATAAAGAAGATAAAAATAAAGAAGATAACAATAAAGAGAATAATATAGAAAACAATAATGAGCAAATAAAAAATGAAAATTCAAATAATTTAAATAATGAAAATAATAATATTGAAAATGAAAAAAAAGAAAATTCTACATCAAAAGAAAATTCTTCAAAAAAAATATTTCCAGATTTCATAACACCAAACTCAGATTTTTCTATAGAAACATGTCCAGGAAAAATAATAGATAACTTTGATGAAATAATATTAAATCCAGAAGTAAAAAAAGTAGATAATTCCTTAGGTGAATTTTTAATAGAAGAAAAAGAATTATTAAAATATATAGAATCATATCCTTACAAATTAAAACATTATCAATTAGAATATTTAAACAATGATAAATACAATGGTTATTTCGGACCTGAATGGAAAAGAGAAGGATTTGGAATCTTAATTTATTCAAATGGAAATAAATATTCAGGTATGTTTAAAAATAATTTAGCAGAAGGAAGAGGAAGATTAATATTATCAAATGGAGATTATTATGAAGGAGAATTTCAAAAAGATAAAATTTATGGTCATGGAAAATATGTTTCTCAAAATGAAATTTATATTGGTTATTGGGAAAATGGAAAGTATAATGGAAAAGGTGAATTAATATTAAATGATGGATGTAGATATATTGGAGAATTTAAAGAAGGAAGTCAAAATGGTTATGGTAAAATTATTTGGTCAGATACTTCATTTTATGAAGGTAATTTTGTTAATAATTATTTTGAAGGTTTTGGAATTTATTTTATGAGAAATGGAAAATGTTATATTGGACAATGGAAAAATGGTAAAATGGATGGAATTGGTATTTTTTATTGGCCCGATGGTAAAGTTTATAAAGGTTATTTTTGTAAAGATAAAAAAGAAGGATTTGGAATGTATATTGAAAAAAATAATGCTAAATATGAAGGACAGTTTTTAAAAGGAAAACAATATGGAATTGCTAGAGTTATTAATTCTAAAGGAGTTTCTCAATTAGGTTTGTATAGAAAAGGAGAAAAAAAAAAATGGTTAAATGAAAAAGATTTTAAAGATGATATTGAGAAAATTGATTTTGAAATGAATAAAATTAATGAATTTATATTAAATCATGATTTTTTTAAAAAATGTAATGATATTGTTGTTAAGTTGAAAAAACAATATAATAGTGAAGAAAGTATTACTGATAATGGGAATAATGAAAAAAAAAATAAATAAATAAATAAATTTGTTTATGTTGTATATATTTATATATTTTATAATATTTTAATTCAAAAAAATTTTTTTATTTAATTAATTAATGTTTTAATCATCATTTAATTATTTTTTAAATAAATTTTAAATTTTAATAATAAAAATATAATCAAAAGTTTGACAACACCACAAAATCAAAAATCGAATCCTATATTATCAACAAAAAAAGCGAAAAAAATAGGAAAAAAAGAAGGATTAATACAAAAAAATTCAACTATGAATCTAAAAATATCTGATTTACTTCCAAATATAAACATAAAAAGAGTTAAATTAATAGAATCAGATTTATATATTCCTAAAAAATAAAAGAAGAAAAAACAATCGAATTAAAAAAAGTATTAAGAAAAAATGAAAAAATAATATCAAAACTAATAAAATTAAAAGAAAAAGCAATAAAAGTAAATGATATAATAAGTATATAAGATATAGATTGGATAATGTCAAAAAATAAATGATCAAAATTTATATGATATAGATTTAAATGATTTTAATTCAACAATTAAAAATGATTTAAATATTAATGGATTAGCTTATTTAATGCAATATTCACAATTTGAAAATCAATATTATGTAAAAAAAGCATTTCAAGAAACATGAAAAAATAATTTAATTGATAATGTAAAAAAGACAATGGAAAGAAAATCAATTTTTGTAATATCAAGTTGAATTAAAGTTTTAAATAAATATGATATGATTAAAAATTTAAATAATAAAAATGAAAATAATAATAATTTATCAAATTATTTATTACAAAATCAAATGGCATTAATTGATAGTACTCAATTTGATTTTTTTTCTATATATGATATTGAAAAAGGCAAAACAACAATTTTAATAGGAAATGAAATTTTACTTAATTTAATAATAGTAAAAGAAAATTTAGTAGATATAAAAATTTTAGAACTTTTTATAAAAAAAGTAATATATCAGGATATGATTGAATAAATGTAATATATCATAATGATTTTCATGCAGTTGATTTAATGCAAACTTTATATTCTATATTAATAATAGGGAAAATAATAGAAACAATGAAATTAATAAAATTGATATTTTTACTATTTTAATAAGTGCACTTTGTCAAGATTTACATCATACATGACAAAATAATACTTTTTATATTAATGCCAGAACTAAATATTCAATTAGATATAATGATATAAGTGTTTTAGAAAATTTTCATATTGCTTCGACTTTTAAAATTTTAAATATTTTAAAAAATTTTAAAAGATGAAGAATAAAAATTATAAGAAAAAGAATGATTCAAGCTATTTTATCAACAGATATGTCAAATCATCAAAAAGTTTTAGCAAATGTTAAATCAAAAATAAATGAATTTTCAATATTTAATTTTGAAAAAATTTTTTTAGATGAAAATAAATTATTTGATAATCAACAAATTATGTTAGATTCATTTTTACATTCTTCTGATATTTCTAATCCTGCTAAACCAAAAAGAATTAGTTTAATTTGCACTCAAAAAGTTTATGCTGGATTTTTTAAACAAGGAGATTTAGAAAAAGAAAAAGGATTAAATGTGTCTTTATTATGTGATAGAGATAATACTGATATTAATAAGGCAATGATTTGTTTTATTAATTTTGTTTGTAAACCAACTTTTGAAATAATTGTAAATATTATACCTGAATGTAGTAATTATTTGTTTAACATTAAGCAAAATTTATATTATTATGAAAATCAAATAAAAGAAGAAAAAAATGACCTTTATGATACTTCTAATGATTGTAATTCTTCTTTTGATAATGAAATTGATAATTAATAATATTTATATTTTAATATTCTATTTTAATTATTTTATTTTTAGGGGTATTAAATTTATTTTATATATATAAAAATGAGATTTAACATTTTTTTTTTGTAAAATGAAACAAAAATATTTTAATTGATTATTTTTTAATTTTAAAAAAATCTTTAATAAAAAAATTAAAAATAATAAAATAATGGATTTAAATCCAGTATTACCAGAAGAACAAATTACAATAAAATCAAGAATTTATGCAAATTTAAAAAAACACAATAAGAAATTTTCAGCTTATGAAGATATAATAAAAAATTATCAAAAATTAATGGAAAAATATAATAGTACTCGTTCAATTGCAGAAAATAACTATTATTCTAGAGCTTTATTAATTGAAGATAAAGGAAAAATTGGAAATATGAATCAATCAGAAATATTAAAAAATTTAAGATCACTTCAAAATGAATTAGAAAAATCAAAAATATTAAATCAAGAATATTTAGAAACTTCAAATAAGAATTTAAGAGAAATTATGAATTTAAAAAGTGAAAAAGAAAAATTTGAAAAAGAACTTTATCAATTAAAACCTGAATATGAAACTATGAAATCACAAATTTCAATATATAAAAATAAAATAAAAGAATTAGAAGATGAAAAAGAACATCAAAAAAAACTAATTCAAGAATTAACATTAAAATATTCTGATAATGAATTAAAAATAAAAACATTAAATGAAAAATTAACTGCATTAAGTGAAGAAAATAAATCTTTAAATGAAAAAATATCATCATTAAAAAATGATGTTATATATAAATTTAATGAATTTAATGATTTAATAGAAAGTGCAAAACAAAAGAAAAAAGTAGCAGATATATATTTTACAGAAAAAATAAATGAATATGAAAAAATAAATGAAAAAAAATATTATAATCAAATAGAAGAAACAAATATACCAAAAAAATTACAATTTAATTATAAACCACATTTAAAAGAAATAATAACTTTATCTTTTTCAGGTTTTGGAGAATTTTTTTTATCAGTTGGAGGAGATAATATAATTAAATTATATGAAACATCAAAAAATAAAGAAATATTATCTTTTTCAAATAATACAAAAATAACAGATGCATGTTTTGATAGTAAAGAAGAATTAATTTTTACAGGTTCAATAGATAAATCACTAAAATTATTTAATACCAAAAATAATAAATTAATAAATGTTTTTAAAGGACATAATAATGAAATAACTTGTGTTAAATGTTTATTAAATCAAGAAAAAGGATTATCAGGAGCAAAAGATCATTATATTAAAGAATGGGATTTTAAAAATTTAAAATTAATAAAAGATCATCATGCTAAAGTTCCTTGTAATTGTCTTTCAATAATTAATAAAAATAATCATTTTTTAAGTGGTCATATTGATGGTACTGTTAAATTATGGACTAATGGAAAAAGTTTTGATAAAAGTTATGATATTGGTGATTCAATTTCAAATATTGAAATTTTAAAAAATGAAAAACAATTTTTAATGAATAATAGTCAAGGAGAAATTAAATTATTTGATATTAGAAATGAAAAAGTTATTTATTCTATTGATAATAGTGTTCTTAATGAATTATGTAAAAGTAATATTAGTATTTCTCATGATGGGAAATATTATAGTGTTGGAAGTGAAAAAGGAAATATTTTTATTTTTAATTTAATTGATGGAAATATTATTCATAAAATTGAAAATTCCATTAAAAATCCTATTACAAATATTAAATGGAGACCTTTTCATTCTCAAATATATGCTGGAGATAATTTAGGTAATTTATCTATTTGGGTTGATAATTAAAATACAATATTTAAATATTAAATTATAAATTTGAATTAGATTTTTTGTTTATAGTTTATTTTTTAATTTTTTTCAATATCTTTTTACTAATGATTTATATAATTTTTATAAAGTAAATAAATAAATTATTAGGAAATATAATAATTGATTAATAATCATTAAATTTATTAAATAAAAAAGTTTATTTTTTTGATACATTATTTATATGATTTGAAATTAATTTAATATAAATATTTTTTTTATAAATTTATGAATTATAAAGTTTAAATATATAATAAAATAAAATATTCAAAATTTTAACAAAATTAAATGAATGATAGATTTTTCTTAAAATCATTTATTCACATGAAAAAAAATTTTCCAAGTTCTATAATATTTTATTATATTTATTTTTCTTTTAAATTATTAGGATTTGTATTAGCAACTCAAAATTTAAAAGGTTATGAATCAAAAGATAATAATATAACTTCTTTATATTCAATATTATCAAAATTTTTATTATTCGATTCATCATTTTCTTTAATTTCAATTTATTATGAATATATTTGCATTATAATTTTCCTTATTTTAATTATTATCTATATTTATTTAGTTTTGATTTTTTTTAGGATGAAAAAAAACTATATAAGTATAGAAAAAAGAAAAGATTATCATTTATTAAAATATTTTGGTAACTCTCCATATATAAAAAAAGAAATTAAAATAATAACATATCACATTACAATTATTTCATTATTTAGTCAATTTTTAGAAGAATATTTATTATTTGGAATTATGATTAATTTTATAAATAAGTCAAGTGGAGATATTAATTCATCAGATTCTTATTTATCAAATTTTCTTTCAAATAATTATAAAACAAATAAATTATTTATTATGATTTTAAATATTATTTCCTTTTTTATTATATTTTCCTTTGATTCAATTATTATTTTTCTTAATGACACAAAAGGTTTTATTAATAAATATGGAATTGATATTTATTCTAATAAATCAATTAAAATTTGTTATCTTCTTCTGACATTTTGCCAATCTTTAGTAGGATATTCTTATATTTTTGTTAATAATAAAAGAAATTATATAAGATTAGGTATTTGTATTTATGCTATTATTATTTCTTTTCTATATTTATTTTTATCTCATAAAAGATTTAATTATTATTTTGATTCTCCAATTCCTAGATTTAATCTTTTTTTAGTTTGTTTTTCTTTTTATGGAGGAACTTTTGAAATTATAATGAATTCTTTTATAAAAAAAAAGAAAGATTTAAAACAACATTATTCTTTAATCAAGTTAATTTTAAATATAGCAAGTTCATTTTTTATTTTTTCACTTATAGAAAATATAAATAATGATTTCTTTACAAAAAATTTAATTTCAAATTTATTTAAATTTGAAGAAAAAAAAAGATATATTGGTGAAATGTATTTATTCATAAAATTATTTTGTATATATAGAAAAGATACTACAAATTTTGAATTATTTAAAATTTTATACACACACAGAAAATTATGTAAAACAAAAGATTGTTTTTGTCAATTAATAAAAAAAAAATTAAATATCAAAAAACTTTCAAATAATTTAAAAAAAGATGAATTTGTAATAATAGGAGAACAAGAAATAGTTAACAGAATAAATTATTTATATAAAAATAAAAAATTTTCACAAGAAATTGAAGATTATATAATATTACATTGTCAATATATTTATGCTATTAAAAAATCTGAATATTACGCTTTATATTTATGTTCAATGTATTTAAATTCAAAATTTAAAATGTGTTTACAAACAAAATATTTTTTATGTGAATTAAAAAAAGAAATTATAGAAAAAATTAAGAGTAATAAAGATATAAAAAAAGGAAATTTAATTACTGGAAATTTAAAGAATTTAGAAAAAAATGTATATATTAAAATGAAAAATATGAGGAATATACTTCAATTTATATTATTCACAGAAAACATTAAAATATTAATAGATATTAATTTTAAGTATTTAGAAAAAGTCTTATCTTTTAGAAAATTAGTAATTCAAAGTTCAAAATTAGGAAAAATGACTCAAAAAACATTTGGAAAATTTTTAAATGAATGTTCAAAAGTAAGAGAATACGATGAAAAAATAAAAAAAACAATAATAAATTATTACAATAAAAGAAATAAAGAAAATCAAATAATAAAAAGTAATGAAATAAGTTATATATTAACAAACTATTTTATTTTACTTCATAAAAAAATACCATTTTATCTTGAAAATAAATTTATAAAAAATTATGATTTAAATTCCTTGTCACTTCTTTTGAATTATAATTTTTCAGAATTTCAAATGGAGCATCCAATCATTTTATCTCAAAATCCAAATGATACTTTTAATATATCATATATGAATGATGTTCTTACAAATGAATTAGGATTTACACAAGAAGAAATTAAAAATAGAGATTTTAATGAATTAATTCCTTTTGATTTAAGAAAAGAACATCTTTTAATATTAAAGGAATTTTCTTGTATTCAAAATGCAATTTTTAAGACTCCTTATTCTTATATTTTAACAAAAGGAAATAATTTAATTAATATATCGTTTCATACAAGAGGATTTCCAACTTTGCATTTTTTAATGGATCTAATAACAAATATTCGTATTTTAGAAAATGAAAAAACAAGTAGTTTATCTTATCATATTTTTTTAGATAAAGATGGCTACTTTATGAATACTTGTAAAGAATTTGAAAATAATTTTTTTTTTGATATTAAACAATTGAAACTATTAAATGTTACATTTAATAATTTTTTTGGAATTAATACATTAGAAAAAAAAAATACTAAAGAAGATCAAATAAATTTATTATATGAAGAAACAAAAGCAATTTCAATTTTTTCATCTATTCCAAATGAAAAAATGCTTTATTTAAGAAAAAAGAAAAAAACATCTTTCCAATTACAACATAAAAAATATCATTTTACTGGAGAAATATATAAAAAAAATGTTCAAAATGGAATTCAAATTTTAAACCATATTTTAGATGAAAAAGGATTAGATATTGAATGGTATAATAGAGTTAATTGTTTAGTACAAAGATTTCAAATTTCTGAAGAAAATAGTGCAAGAATTTATAAGAAAAAAAAAACACAAAAAACAATTTCTTTTAAAAATTTACCTGAAGAAGAAAAAAATCTTTTTTATTTAGATTATCATTTAAAATCATTAGGGAATATTAAGTATTATATAATAAAAATGACTGAAAATACTGATATTAATTTATTAAAAAAATCAACCTTTAATTTAAAAAAATTAATTACTACTAGTAAAAAAATAACAATGTTACAAAATAATAGTAATACAGTAATAGTACAAAATACAAGTACAAAAAGATCAGAATTTTCTCCAGTTAATTCACTTTATTCTGCAAATACAAATACTCATTTAATTCAAACTGCTATAACAAGTAATACTATAAAAAATTATAATAATGAAACACCTTTAATTGATAATAGTAATATTAATAATAATAATACTAATAATAATACTAATAATAATAGTAATATAAGAAATAGTAATGTAAGAATTAATTTAATTAATGTTCATAATAATAATAGTTTAAATGGTTCATTAATGAATAATTCAAAAAATCCTTTTATTGATGATTCAAAAAATGCAACTTCTGGATTTAGTTTAATTCAAAATATAGCAAATAATGAAATAGAGAGAATAAATCAAATTAATAATAATAACAATAATAATAATTCCAAAATCATCAATTCTCCAAAAAAAGGAATAAAATTGAATCTATCAAAATCAAAATTTACATATAAAAAAAATAAATTATTAGAAAAATATCTTGAATATTATTCTTTTTTTGTTTTTATCTCATTTGGTACTGTAATAATTTTAAGTATAATATTATTAATTTTAAAGAATAAAAAAATTTATATTCATAAAGACTTATTTCAATTTAATGTTTATATAGAAATATTAAAAACAGATATTTACTTATCAGCTTTAAATGCATTTACTTTATGTTATCAATCATATTTTAAAGATTGGCCAATTAATTCAAAAAATTTTATTCAACCCAAATTAACAAGTTTACAGGATAATATAGCAAAATTTAATCAATATCTTGATAAAATAAAAGGAAATAATAAATTAAATATATTATATCATTTATTATATGAAGAAAATTTAATTGAAGAAATTTCAGTTGATTGGGGTATTACATATAGATTTTCTTCAATTATTAATGAAATGAAAATGATTTTATATAATATGTATTCACTTTATTTAAATGATGAAAATAATTGTCAATTTTGGGTTTTTATGGATATAATTTTTTATAATATGTCATTAGAAAATGAACCTCCTACTGATTTAGAAAAATTAATTTATTATGGAATGTATAATATTCTTTATGTTTTTAAATTTACTTTTGAAAATATAACTTCTTCTTCTTCTGATATTTTATTAAATTATTATGAAAGTTATTTTGAATTTGTAAGTAGGTATGGAATATCTATTATAATATTTACTATTGTTTGTTATTTTGTGGTTATTCAAAAGTTAACTGATGATAAAAATGAAATTAAAAAATTATTAATTCATTTATTTAATGTTGATAATAATAATTATAATCAAATTATATTTGAAAATCAAGTTTATTGTTTTCAATTAATGTGTAAAAATTTTAATGAAAAAAATATATTAAAATTTGAAAGTTCAAAATATAATGAACCACTCTTTTTATCAAAGAAACAAAATAAAGAAAATAAATTGAAAGAAAAAAAAACAAGAAATTATTCAAACACAAAATCAATTCAAAAAGAAAAAAGTGGACAAATAAAAGAAGAAAATCTGGAAAATAAAAAAGAATTAAATAAAAAAATCTATCTTCCAAAATCAGTGACTTTTTCATATATAATAATAACATTTTGCTTATTATTAATTTCAATAGTAATGGCAATAAATATTATATATGCATATTTAAATAAAAAAAAATTAATTTTCATAGTAAAAATTTCAATGTGTTTCTTAGAAAGAATACCAAAAAGTTTCGAACCAGTATATTTTACATTAGTTTCTTTAGCAACTGTTAATTTAAATTATTTAAGTACTGCACAAAATTGGGATGATTATTTAAAAATAAATGGGTATTTAAATTATTATAAAGTTCCTTATTATTATATAAATAATAGTTTAATGAATTTAATGAATGAAACTTTTTATCCAAATTTATTTTTACCTGGAATAATGGTAGAAAATAATATCAAATTATTTTTAGGTCAAAAAAATTCAATATTAAATAATATTCAATATTATGAAAAAGAGTTTAATAAAAAAAATAATTTTTGCTATTCTGCAGCAATTTCTTCATTAGATAGAGTTTTAGATACATTCAAAACACCAATTGAATATTTTAATTTAGCAAGTACAAAATTAGATTTATGTTATACTTATAATTATAAATCAATTGAATATGGTCTATTAGTAGAATTAAATTTTATTTATCAAGAAATAACTAATATTTATTATGATTTTGTAAAAGGTGATGATAAATATCTTATAGCAGTTAAATATATTACTAGTGATAATACTAAAAGAATTATTTTGGATTATGCTTATATTTTTGAATTTGTTTTTAGAACATATTCTCATTTTATTTTAAAAGATATTAATCAATTATATATAACTAGTATTACAATTGAAAATTTATTATCTATTCTTTTGATAATTACTTTATTATTTGTTGTTATTTATGTTGTTTTATGGATTGGGAGAGGAAATAAAACTTATAAGAAGCTTTTAATGTTTTTTTATAAAATGTATTAAACATATTTTATTGTATTTATTTGCTTTTATATATTTATTTAGTTTTTTATTTTTATGATAATAAAAATAGTTTTAATATATTAATTCAATTTCTAGTAGTTTTATTTCCTAAAAAAATGAAAGTAAAAAATTTAGTTATATAAATTTTAATATTATTGTGTATTATTATTTGCTTTAATTTACAATATTGAGTTTAAAAATATTTAATATTAATAATAATTTTTTAACAAAACATATTTAATTCTTATTTAATCTATCTATTATTTTTTCACTTCCTTTCAAAAATTAATTTTATTTAGGTTTTTTGGAGTTCAATAATAATATTTATTCTATATTTTTTGATCTTTTTTAATTTTATCTATGCTTCTTTAGAATTCAGTTTGATAATTCTTCTACCACTATCAAAAAATAAACAATTGAAAGTTATTTAAATGAATTAAATAATTTTAATTTTAAAAAAAGAACTGATGATTGATTTAAAGTTTTTTATTTAAAGTTCCATAAAGTAAATTGTTAGAATTTTCATTAAATAAATATTTTATTTATTAAAATATAATAAAACAAAATTATTATTAAATTAAGAGAAATAACATTAATCATTAATTTGATCATTAACTTTTATATAAAATAAAATATAGTATTTAAAAAATAAAAAGTAATATTAATTATACATTAATCAATATTATAAAAATCTTTTATTAATTAAGTTATCATATTTTTATTTTAAACTTTTTTGAAAGTAAATTGTAATTTTATAATCATATATTTATCTATTTACAGATATTAACTAAATAACTTTTTTTTCACAAATAATTTAGGACTTTTTTCTCCCAAACTCTTATTTCTAATATAAAAAAGAGTATTTAATTTTCTTTCTTTAAGAATATTATTTCTTGATTTTTTATTTTCATCAATTGAATTATTTTTAATAATTATTTTTGACAAATCATTATTTTTTGAATTAAATAAATTTTGACTATTTTTATTTTTAACAGAATAATTTCTTGGAAAAATCAAATTATTTACATTATTTTTATTTCCTAATTCATTTGAATTATTATTCAAATAATAATTAAAAATATTATTTTTTATTAATTTAATATTTAATTTCTTTGGAAATTTTATTTTTTCATTAATCATACTTCGATTTATATTTCTTTTATTTTGATGTGGGTTGTAAAAATTTTCATTAGTTCTTTCTTTTATATTAAATTGTTTTAAATGTAATCCTACTAATTTATTATAATTATTTATATTATTATTTATATAACAATTTTGATTTTGATTTATATCAATTTGAGAAAAATTTCTTTTTAAATAATTATTTTCAATTTTTCCTTTTTTAATAGTTGTAAAAATTTTTTTTATTTTTATATTTTTATTGTTTAAAAGTAAATTTTCATTTGAATTATTTTTAATATGATTAATATTCTGTATTATCGGAGGATATATTTCTTTTTGTAAACTTAATAATTTAGAAAATAAATCTTTATATTTAAAATGGGCTCCTCCTTCATAATATTTACGTTCTTTATGTTCATTATAAAAAACTCCTTTATATTCTAATATCATATTATTCATTTTATTTATTTATAGTTTAAAAATAAAATAGAATAAAAATAAAATTGTGTTTTATTTACGTCTGTTTTATTTTTTGACTTCTTTAATTAATTAATGTAATAATTTATATAAAAAGATTTTATTATTTAACAATCATTTTTTTAATTTTTTCAAAGAAAAAAATAAATTAATCATATGAATAAATCATATATAATCATTAAATTTTTCTTTATATAAAATATAGACTTATATCATAAATATAATTATTTAAAAAATTTCTTTAATTGAATAATAATTCTTTTTGAAAAAAAGACATAATTTTAAATTTATTTTTATTTTATATTTTTGTTCTCTTATAAAATTATTTTTGTCTTTTTCATTTTATTCATTAAATATATAATTTTAAAATGATAATTTTTAAATTTTGGTTTAATTATTATTTTTAATATTTATTCTTTTTTTTATTTTTATTATTAATTTAAAAGCTTTTTTAGAATCTATTTACATAATATAATTAATTTTAATTTTAATATATAAAAATAATATATTTAATTCCCTATTTATGTTTTATAAAATATTAAAATATATAATAAAACTTGCAAAATAATGAAACATAAGCTAAACCAAAAAATTAAGATACTATGATTAATTTTTTATAAATAATAAAACCTAAGAGATATTATCATTAAATCTCATTCGAAGAATCTTCTTTGTTTGATAAAATATAATTAGAAGATAAAATTGAATTATCTTCAAATTTTAAAACTTGAAAATTATTATTTTTTTCAACCCTAATATCATAATAAAAAAGAAAAAAGGAGTCTTCTGTACAAAATTTTAATAAATTTTTTCCATTTATTTTCAACTTATTTCTATATTCAATTTCATTATTGTATTTTTCTAATAATTTTTCAAAATTTTCAATTTTATCACTTAGTCCAAAATAAGTTTTAATCAATTTGAAATTATTTTTATAATAACAATATTTATAAAGATTACAGATTTTCATATTTACAAATTCTTCATCAAAAAATTGTGAAAGTAAATTAAAAGATTTTAAATTGAGGTTTTCACAATTTTTATATTTTGAGGAAACAGGTATATTACAAAAATCCTTTATTGTACATGACATTATATTTTGTATTTTTTGAAAATTTAATTTTTGTCTAAATTTATAAGTGATTCCTTTAAAAAATATTTTTTGATGAATAAATTGTTTTCCATAATCATTTAAAAAGGATATAACAAAAAATATAAAATGAGTAAAAATTTTATTTCTTATATTATCATTTCTATATTTAGAATGAATTTTAGACTCAATATTTGTTTTTGATTTTGGAGATTCATTTTTATTAACATTTTTAATTTTTCTTCCTCTTTTGGATTTTAGAATTTTAAATTTATTCAATACATTTTTTATTTCCTCTATGTCATTATTTTTTTTTGAAACATCATCAAAATTTATATTGTTTTTTTTTTCTGAATTCATCCTTAATATTTTTAATTATTTTACCTTTTAATATATTTTTTGGATGAAATAAGGATACCTAATTTGAATTTTATTATTTTAAAATAAAAAAAGTAATTTTTTATCTTTTAACAATTTTTTATTGATTTTATTTAATTTTATTTGTTTTTTTTTGCTAATTTTATATGATGAAAAAGATGTGAATAGTTTTTTAAAAAATTATTTTTATATTAAGAGTAAATAGTGAATTATATTTAAACTATAAAATTAGCCTAAATTAATAATTTTATTATTAAAATTAATTTTAAATAAAAAATCAACATTTCATAGCTCTTTTACTCCTTTATTAGTAATAAAAATAATAAAATAATATTTGATTTTGCTTTATTATAAAATGACATTTAATTAATTTTTGGCGAAAATTTTTTTAAATACATTATAATTTAAATAATAAAGATAAAACTTTGATTTGTAAATAATATAATTGAATTTTGATATTATCTTAAAGAAAAATATAATACATATCATAATCTTAAATAATTGTATATTATTTAAAAAAGATATTTTTAAGATTCAATAATATATAAAGATATTTTAATATAGATATATTTTATAAATTTAATTAAGTTATAAAAAAATTTTAAATTCCAAAATTATTATAATAAAATCAAATAAAAATTCAATAATATTAAATATATTTTTTAAATTACATAAATTTTAAATAATTTTTGTTTTTTTATGAACCTGTTTTATATCCAAAAAAGGTATAATATAAAATTATATATATTAAAAAAATATTATATCAAAATAATTTAATTTAAAATAAATTAATCTAATTAATAAAGATCATATTTCCTTTTAATAAATATACTTATCCATAGTTTGTTTATCAAATACAAAATTAATATTTCTGATGAATATTTTAAAATTAAAAAAAAAATATTTTTTCATATTTTCACATAAAATAATAAAACCTAAATAATAATACATTGTTCCTTATTATCTTTATCATTTTTTTTACAACACCAAATTAAACAATTAGAATTATTATTATTAATATCAATATTACTTTTACTTCCATTATAAATAATAGAATCATCTAAAATATCTTTTTGTGTTTTTAAAAAAACTTCTTTAAATTTCTTTGTATTATAATTAAAATATTTACTTCTAAATTTATAATTATTAAAAAGAAAATTATTATAATAAATTGGTAATCTATTAGATTTTTCTTCAATTAAATCAGGATTAATATTTGAATCTCCATGTTCAAAACTATTATTAATAATCATAGAAGAATTTTGATTTGAATTAATTTCATTTATACTATTAACTACTTTAATATTTATAATACTTGAATTAAAATTAGAATCAAAAGAAGAATTAAAATTTGAATTTGAAGAATTAAAATTTGAATTTTTTAAAAAATTATTATTTATATTTTTGAAATTATATTTTTGATTTTGAGAATTTTGATTTCTACTTTCCGTTGTTTTTGCATAATTATTTAAATTTAAATTTATTTCATTTATTTCTTCTCCAATTTGTTTAAAAATTTGACCATAATGAAGTAATCTTTTTTTACTTTGTAATTTAATTGATTCAAATTGTTCTATTTTTTCTTCATTTGTTAATGGAATATAAGGTTTAATTAAAATAAATGAAGAACAAAATTTCCTTTTTTCATTATTTATATTTTCTAACTTTTTTTTTCTTCTTATTTCTGGTGATTTTGAAAAAATATTTTGTTCTTTTATTTTATTTGATTTTAAATTGATATTTTCTTTTTTCTTTTTTGATATTGAAGTTTCTTTTGTTGAAATCGATTGAAATATTGATTTTGGTGTTGATTTTAGATTTTTTGAAACTTGAGAATTTTTATATTTGGAAATTGATGTCCTTAAATTTGAAGATGAATTTTTTAAATAAAATTTATCTTGATTTTTTTTGTCAATTTTATTATTATTAAATATTGACATTTTAAAGTCTTTATAAAATTAATTTTAATTTTTAATTTCAGGACGCTTAATTATAATTAATTTATTTATTTTTTATTATTTTAATTATAAATAAAATATGAATTGCAATGAAATTTATATATTCATTTTTAATTTCTTGTTTTTTATAAAAACTTATTTTTATTATTTAAAGTGTTGTTGTATAATTTTAAATTGTTTAAAATTAAATTTTATTGGATTTTTTTATATATTATATATTTAAAAAATATTTCAAAAATTTTTTATTCTTGTATTATTTTTTTTAAATGATCATTATTTAATCATTACAATTATTCAAAATATAAATATCGATTAAATTATGGATAAATTGAATAAAAATAAATTAAATTTATAGATTTTGATATTATAAAAGCAACTAATTATGATATTTTTTAAAAAGAATAAAAAATAAAAAATAATTATTTAATTTTTATATCATTGCTCATCATCACCAAATAATGATTTATATTTATTATATATATTGTTTAAAATTTTATTTTTATTTTTAAATCTTTTCAAAGTATCTGCCATTTTACCATATTCTTCATTTAAATCAATATATTTTTTTTTCCTTATTTCAATTTCTTCATTAATTTTATTTTGGTTTTCAATTTTTTTTTCATTTTCTTCTAACTCAGATATTTTTTTTTGTAATTCTACAATAATGATTT
>JAEEGK010010576.1_pt1 | contig 21253 bp, 17 predicted proteins | sample 8958771 | NCBI WGS metagenome assembly JAEEGK01 (sample SAMN16246547, study PRJNA631951) | gut metagenome | biome: gut microbiome; feature: rumen; material: SC-attached | host: Bos | place: Iran: Karaj | collected 2018-10 | reverse complement strand
AAGTACGGAACCGCCACAGCTCCCATGTATCTTGCCCATGAAAAGGGCATGAACATCAAGGTGTACTGTGATGAGACAAGGCCTCTTTTGCAGGGGGCAAGACTCACCGCCTATGAGCTTCACTCCGCAGGAATAGACACAACCCTTCTTTGCGACAATATGTCCGCCTCCCTTATGAGGACCGGCGCCATCAACGCCATATTCGTAGGCTGTGACCGTGTTGCCGCCAACGGAGATGCTGCCAACAAGATCGGAACCAGCATGGTAGCCCTGGCCGCCAAACGCTACAACGTTCCCTTCTATGTATGCGCCCCAACTTCCACCATCGACATCAACACCCCCACAGGTGCAGACATCAATATCGAGCAGCGCAAGCCCGAGGAAGTCACCGAGATGTGGTACAAGGAGCGCATGGCCCCAGAGGGTGTAAACGTCTACAACCCCGCCTTCGACGTAACCGACAACGAGCTCATCTCCGGTATCGTAACAGAGTACGGTGTGCTTCATGCTCCCTATGATGTTGCAATCAGGGAATTATTCGAGAAAATATGATATTTACAACCCCCTAGGGGGCTTGTGACCCCATTTTCCGCCTATTATACTTATGATGATTGCCAAGGTTTGTAGGCTGTAGCCTGTTTGTCCGACGACTATAGCCTGCATACCTCTTTACTGAATAATATAATTGGTAGGAAAGTGGGGAAAGTATTATGCATATGGCAGATGCCCTTGTGGCACCGGCAGTTGCCGGAACAATGTATGTTTTATCTACAGGAGCGGCAGGCGTTTCTGTAAAGAAAGTAAGAGAGGAAAGCGACGAATCCAAGATTCCTGTGATGGGAGTCATGGGAGCTTTTGTGTTTGCAACGCAGATGCTTAATTTCACGATTCCCGGAACAGGTTCTTCGGGACATCTTTGCGGAGGAATGATGCTTTCCGCACTTTTGGGACCCTATGCGGGATTCCTTACTATGATAGGAGTACTTCTGGTCCAGTGTCTTTTGTTTGCTGACGGCGGACTTATGGCGCTGGGATGTAATGTTTGGAATATGGCTTTTTACGGGTGCTTTATAGGAGCGCTGCTCATATGGCGTCCGATAATGAAGAAAGGAGCTTCGAGAGCCAAGATAATTCTCGCGTCGATATTGGGATGTGTTCTTACCTTGCAGCTTGGCGCATTCTCGGTTACACTTGAAACATTGATATCGGGAATTACGGAGCTTCCGTTTTCGACCTTTGTAGCAACAATGCAGCCGATTCACCTTGCTATCGGCTTTGTTGAAGGACTTATTACATCAGCAGTCCTTATCTTTATATATGAGGCAAGACCTGAGCTTCTTTGGGGCGTTGGTGAGGCTTCGGAAAAGAAGGAAGCAAAGTTATCCTTAAAGAAAACAATCATAGTATTGGCAGTGGCAGCGCTTATCTGCGGAGGATTTGTATCACTTTATGCATCGGCATTCCCTGACGGGCTTGAATGGTCTATGGAGCAGGTTGCCGGAACATCAGAGCTTGAAGCACAGGGAACGGTATATGAGACTGCGGAATCCATTCAGGAGACGACATCTCTTTTACCAGACTACGCATTCCCTGACAGTGAAGCAGCTGTTGGAACAAGCTTCTCCGGAATAGTTGGAGCTATTCTTGTTGCAGCGCTTTCGGCTGTATTCTGCTATGTTTTCAGGTTCTTTAGGAAAAAGACAGAGACTAAAACAGCTTAATGAATTCGATTGAAAAAAGACTTGTTGAATTAAATAGACTTCAGGATCTTCAGCAGCGTTCCCATTGGATGAATAACCTTCATCCTTTGGGGAAGCTGCTTATTAGTGTTATATACATTTTTTTGGTCACATCAGTCGGAAAGTATGAGATTGTTCCGCTGATTCTTTTGTCTGTATATATTATCTTTACTTATATCGTAGGTGAGCTCTCTTTTAGAGAGGGAATCTATAGAATGCGATTGATCCTTCCGCTGGTTCTTTTTGTTGGAATATTCAATCCTTTCCTTGATAAGACTACGGTTATGATCGCGGGATATTCGGTTAGCGGAGGAATGGTCTCGATGCTTACTCTTATGATAAAAGGTCTTTATACGGTCCTGGCGGTCTATGCGCTCATTGCTACAACTTCCATAGACGATATCTGCTACGCGCTTAGAACGGTCAAAGTTCCCAAGATAATCGTAATTGTTATAATGCTGATATATAGATACATTGATGTTATGTCGAACGAAGCGGACAGGATATATACCGCTTACAGGCTGAGAGCTCCCGGACAAAAAGGAATAGAATACAGATCCTGGGGGACGCTTGTCGGACAGTGGCTCCTCCGAAGCATGGATAAAGCGAGGATTGTGTATGAGAGCATGCACCTTCGCGGATTCAAAGGAGATTTCATTCCCAAGAAAAAGGGAGTAAAAAAGATTGACGTTATCTATCCGATGGTGTGGGTGTTGATACTTTTGTTTATTAGATTTTATGCGGGAAGAGGTGTTTTATGAAGACCGGAGTAAGCGGAGAACTTCTGAATATTTCAGGACTTAGTTTTTCATATGAAAAAGATTCTGTTGTTTTAAAAGACATTTCTTTTACCGCGAATTACGGTGAAAGTATCGGACTTGTAGGTGCAAACGGAATAGGAAAATCCACACTCATGAAATTGATGGTGGGTCTGTTTCTTGATTATACCGGTGATATAACGGTTGCCGGGCATAAGATGAACAAAAAGAATCTGGATCACATAAGAGAACACATCGGATATGTTTTTCAGGATTCCGACAGCCAGCTCTTTTTAACAACGGTCGAAGACGACGTGGCTTTCGGCCCTCGTAATTACGGGCTTTCGGAAGAAGAGGTGGAAGAAAGAGTTTCCGAAGCTTTAAGACTTGTCGGAATAGAGAATCTTAGAGATAATAAGACGTACAAATTATCGGGCGGAGAAAAGAAACTTGCATCAATTGCTACGATTCTTTCGATGAAACCTGATATAATAATCATGGATGAGCCTTCAGTGGCCTTGGATCCGAGGAACAGAAGAAATCTGATTCAGGTTTTAAAGGGCATCGGCGGACTTAAGATAATTGCATCGCATGATCTTGATTTTGTCAGTAAGACCTGTGATAGAACGATTCTTTTGGATGAAGGAACTATCGTTTTTGACGGAAGGACTGAAGATGTCCTTGGAAACAGTGAACTACTAGAGGCGCACGGCCTTTAATGAGAAATTGTGTTCACACAAATACGTTGAGCACTAATCATTAAAGTGATAAAATAATAATTGGTATAGTGTATAAAATCGGAGGTAAGAATGGCTAGAAAAGTAGTACTTGCAGGTGCCTGCAGAACAGCAATAGGAACAATGGGTGGAGCGCTCAGCACAACACCGGCTCCGGCACTCGGAACAATTGTAATCAAGGAAGCATTAAACCGCGCGGGAGTTAAACCCGAGCAGGTCGATGAAGTATATATGGGATGCGTTATCCAAGCAGGACTTGGACAGAATCCCGCAAGACAGGCTGCATTAAATGCAGGAATACCCGTTGAGGTTCCCGCGACAACAATCAACGTACTTTGCGGATCGGGACTTCATTGTGTAAACCTTGCAGCTAAGCTTATTTCTATGGGCGACGCTGATATCATCGTAGCAGGCGGTATGGAGAACATGTCAATGGCTCCTTATCTTATGCAGCAGGGACGTTACGGATATCGTATGGGCTCCGGAGAGCTTCAGGATGCTATGATCAAGGACGCTCTTACAGATGCTTTCGGCGGATATCACATGGGTATCACAGCCGAGAATATCGCTGAGCAGTGGCATCTTACAAGGCAGCAGCTTGACGAGTTTGCGGCTTGGTCTCAGAACAAGGCTGAGAAGGCTATCGCAGACGGCAAGTTCAAGGAAGAGATTGTTCCCGTAGAGATTAAGAAAAAGAAAGAGACAATTATTTTTGATACGGATGAAGGCCCCAGAAGCGGAGTTACAGCTGAGGGAATCTCACATCTTAAGCCCGCGTTCAAAAAGGACGGTATGGTTACGGCAGCAAATTCTTCAGGAATTAACGACGCTGCATCGGCTATCATCGTAATGAGCGAAGAGAAGGCAAAAGAGCTTGGAGTAAAGCCGCTCGGAACATGGATCGCAGGCGAGCTTGCAGGCGTAGAGCCCAGCATCATGGGTATCGGACCTGTAGCTGCTACCAATAAAGTAATGAAAAAAGCAGGATATTCAATCGGAGACTTTGATCTTATCGAGGCTAACGAGGCATTTGCTGCACAGTCTGTAGCTGTACAGCACGATCTCGGATTCTCCAATGATGTTCTTAATGTAAACGGTGGTGCTATTGCACTCGGACATCCCGTTGGATGCTCAGGAAACAGAATTCTTGTTTCTCTTCTTTATGAGATGCAGAGAAGAGATGCCAAAAAAGGACTTGCAACATTGTGCGTAGGCGGTGGAATGGGCTGCGCAGCAATTGTAGAAAAATACAGCAATTAATATATCCCTATTTTAGGAGGATTTATGGCAGAACGCTCAATCCTTGTCGTTGATGATAACGAGATCAACAGAGGAATACTGGGAGAAATATTCAAAGATAAATATAATATCCTTGAAGCCGGAGATGGCGTGCAAGCTATGAAGATGATTGAGGAAAACAAGGACAATCTTGCCGCTGTTTTGCTCGATATCATTATGCCTGAAATGGATGGCTATGCGGTTTTGGAAGCAATGGCGCAAAAGGATAATCTCAATGAGACTATTCCCGTTCTCATGATAACGGCGGACACTTCTACGGAAGCTGAACGTACAAGCTACCAGTACGGAGCGGCTGACGTTGTTCACAAGCCTTTTGATCCTGTTATCGTAAACAGGAGAGTGTCTAGAACGGTTGAACTTTTCGACCGCAAGAATAATCTTGAGAAGCAGACTGACGATCAGACGAGAGTCTTAAAGAAACAGTTTATCTATCTCAAAAAGCAGGAAGAAAAGCTTCGTTACAGCAATGAAAAAGTTATAGATACCATTGCGACTATCGTTGAGTTCAGGAATATGGAGTCAGGTTATCATCTTAAGAGGATCAAGGGCTTTGTAAGAATTCTTGCCCTTACCGCAATGAATAACTACCCCAAGGTTGGGCTTACTCCTCATCTGATAGACGTTATCACGCAGGCATCGGCTATGCATGATATAGGTAAGATATCTGTTCCGGATTCCATTCTTTTGAAACCCGGAAGACTTACAAACGAAGAATTTGAGGTGATGAAGTCTCACACTACAAGAGGCTGCGAAGTAATAGAGATGCTCAAGGATATTCAGGACAAAGAATACTATGAGATGTGTCTTGATATATGCAGGCATCATCACGAGAGATACGACGGTGGCGGATATCCTGACGGACTCGTAGGAGAAGACAACTCGATCGGTGCTCAGCTTACGGCTCTTGCCGATGTATATGACGCGCTGATAAGTGATCGTGTATATAAATCTGCTTATCCTGTTGATAAAGCTTATGAGATGATAAAGAACGGCGAGTGCGGAGTTTTTTCACCCACATTACTTGCGTGCTTTGAGTTTGCAAGACCCGACATGGAGAGGCTTGTAGCTCAGACCAAAGCAGCTGAAGCTGCTATGAAGGGAAGCTATTCTCCGTACAGTAGCTGACAGTAAACGCGCATATCGCGCAAACAATAATAATGTGTTGACAACTTTGCCTGCGGTGCATATAATATACTTTGTTGCCGCAGGCGACATTATGTGAGTGTAGCTCAGCTGGATAGAGCGTCTGGCTACGGACCAGAAGGTCGCGAGTTCGAATCTTGTCACTCACATCTAAGCTAAGAGAGAGCAGAATACTGTTCTCTCTTTTTTATTATGTAATAGGAAATATGGTATACTTTTATCTATGAGAAAATTTGAATTGATCGCCCCGTGCCATTTTGGACTGGAGGCAGTACTTAAAAAAGAAATAATAGATCTCGGATACGATATAACCGAGGTTTCCGACGGTAGGATCACCTTTGCGGGAGATGCGGATGCTGTTTGCCGCGCCAATATTGGGCTGAGAACTGCCGAGAGGATACTTATAAAGGTAGGAAGCTTTAGAGCGCAGTCTTTTGAAGAACTTTTCCAGGGGGTAAAAGAGCTCCCGTGGGAAGAGTATATCCCTGAGAGAGGTAAGTTCTGGGTTAAAAAGGCGTCAAGTGTTAAGAGTAAGCTCTTTAGCCCTTCAGATATTCAGTCAATTGTAAAAAAAGCCATTGTTGAACGCATGAAGCAGAGCTACCACACCGATTGGTTTAAGGAGGATGCCGAGAGCTATCCCATCAGAGTCTTTTTGATGAAAGACGAAGTGACGGTAGCGCTTGATACGACCGGAGATTCACTTCATAAAAGAGGTTACAGAAAGCTTGAGTCCAAGGCTCCCATAGCGGAGAATCTTGCGGCTGCGCTTATCATGCTTACGCCATGGCACGGAGACAGGATCTTGGTTGATCCTTTCTGCGGAAGCGGAACTATTCCTATCGAGGCAGCTATGATGGCTGCGCACATCGCTCCCGGCATGAACAGGCATTTTACAGCCGAGGCTTGGACGCATATCATTACGCCTCAGAACTGGCAGGATGTAAGAGATGAGTGCAGGGATGAGATCATAACCGATATTGATACAGATATTCAGGGATATGACCTTGATCCGGCAATGGTTGATATAGCAAGGATAAACGCGGCAAAGGCAGGCGTTGAGAATATGATCCACTTCCAGGCGAGGGATATCGCGGATCTCAGTCACAGGAAAAAATACGGATTTATCATAACAAACCCTCCGTACGGCGAAAGAATCGGTGAAGGAGGCGAGCTTCCTGCGCTTTATAAGACAATCGGCGAGCGATACAAGAGCCTTGATTCGTGGTCTATGTACCTTATCAGCGGATATGAGCAGGCGGAAAAGTATATCGGAAGGAAAGCCGATAAGAATCGAAAGATATATAACGGAATGTTGAAGACATATTTTTATCAGTTCATGGGGCCCAAGCCACCAAGAAGAAGCGAGTGATAAGCTATGGATAATGCAGCGATGAAAAGGTTTGCCATAAAGGCGACGGTATTCGGCGTTATATCCATTGCGGTCATGCTTCAGAGATCGGCCACCAAGCATATTATGATAACCGATGCGTCAGGTGTGACGATTGACCGCGGAACTGCCAAGGATGCCTATAAGATACTTGTTGACAGGAATGTTTCGGATTCTCAAAAAGGAAAGCTTACGATTCCTCTTTCTAAGAGCGTAAGCTCCGATGATATCGTGCTTGAGGACGGATACATGGATCACGAGCTCTTGATACACATCGACAGCAGGGAGGAAGGGTTCTACCTTGATAATGCTGTGGTGACGGATCTGGATATCTTTGAAAGTGCGATATGCTACAAAGAGAACGATACGGGCAGCGTATGCCTTGATTTTAAGCTGGATGACTTTTATGTCAATGAAAGCTCACTCACAGAGTCAAACACTATAGAGATTGAGTTTGCAAGGCCTTCGCGGAAATATGATAAGATAGTTTTGGTCAATCCTGTTTATGACGGAGAAGGCAAGGAAAGTACATCGAATACTTCCTCTTCGGACGTTGCACTTGATGTTGCAATGACGCTTAAGGAGCTTTCTGAAAAAGACAGTGATAATAATATCAAATTCTTTTTTACAAGAACGGCAGATGTTGCCGCCACCGAGCAGAAAAGAATTGATGCGATAAAGGCTTCGGAAGCAGATCTGGTCGTTGAGATCGGAACAGGCAAAGACTATGCGGAAGAAGGAGTCATATCCAGGTACAACGATATCTTTTTTACAAGAGGATTAAACAACGCTGCATTTGCGGATAAGCTTGAAAGAAACTGCGCCAAAAAAACAGGTGCGAAAGCCATAGGGATATTCGCCCTCGAGGAAGGCGACAGATTCCTGATGGAATCGACCGTCCCGGGTGCGCGGATAGAAGTCGGATCTAAGGACAGCAAGTTCCTTGAATCCGCAGGATATAAGAAAAAAGCTGCAGAAGGCATATATGATGCCGTTTTGGAAGCATTTGAGGAGATGGAATGAGAATAGTATTTGCGACAGGAAATGAAGGAAAAATGAGAGAAATACGTGGGATTTTGGGCGGACTTGGCGCTGAGATCCTTTCGATGAAAGAGGCCGGTGTTGAAGGAGATATAGAGGAAAACGGCACTACTTTTTCAGAAAATTCAATGATAAAAGCAAGGGGAGTGTACGAGCTTATTAAGAATGCGGATGCCAAGGCAGCGCAGGAGACTATAGTTCTTGCAGATGATTCGGGACTTGAGGTTGATTATCTCAACAAAGAGCCCGGTATATATTCGGCCAGATATATGGGAAGAGATACTTCCTATACAGAGAAGAACAACAATATTATCGAAAGACTAAACGGAGTACCTGATGAGAGGCGCACAGCCAGATTCGTATGCGCGATATCGGCGGTTTTACCAGGGGGAAAAGAACTGTCTACAATAGGTAACATGGAAGGCATAATCGGCTACAAAATCGCCGGAACAGGTGGATTTGGATATGATCCGATATTCTTTCTTCCGCAGTACGGAAAGACAAGCGCAGAGATATCTGCTGATGAAAAGAATGCTATAAGCCACAGAGGAAAAGCACTTAGAGAGATGGCTGAGCTTTTGAAGGCGGAGCTTGCTTAAAATCCTTAACGGGAGAACGGTATGCACAAGTATTTGATGGTGAGTGATACTCACGGAAGAGATGACAATTTTTATAAGGTCCTTGATATAGAGGAGAATCTTGACGGGATAATCCATTGCGGCGATTTTGAAGGCTCAGAGGGCAAGTTTGCCATCGCCGCAGACTGTCCGGTGTATTTCGTATCCGGCAATAACGACTTTTTCTCTACGCTTAAGAGAGAGCTTGATTTTACGCTGGATGGGCACAGAGTATTCTTAACACACGGGCATATGTACCTTGTATCCATGGATCTTGAGAATATCAGAGCTGAGGGTTTGTCGCGCGGAGCGGAGATAATATGCTTTGGGCACACACATAAGCCTGTAGCCAAGACTATGGGCGGAGTTTACGTCTTTAACCCCGGAAGTTTGTCTTATCCGAGGCAGGAGGGAAGGAGACCGAGTTACATCATCCTAACCATAGACGGAGACCGAATTGACGCTGAAATCAAATATTTATAATTGATAAAATAGTTGTTGACAAGCTATCGAGAATCATTATATAATAAATCTCGCGTTACGGCTTAAGCCACAACGGCGAAAGAGACGGGGTGTGGCTCAGCTTGGCTAGAGCACCTGCTTTGGGAGCAGGGGGTCGCAGGTTCGAATCCTGTCACCCCGATTAGGAAGCCACCGTATCGCAGACAGAATACACGCGGGTGTAGTTCAATGGTAGAACACTAGCCTTCCAAGCTAGATACGTGGGTTCGATTCCCATCACCCGCTTGAGCAGAGCACTTACCGAGGTTCCTTACGAGGTTAGTGCGAGCCATGGGTGATCACTTAACGAGGCCTGCCGAGTTTAGTGAGAATCCCATTGAGTAGTTCACAACATTGGCTCTTATCTGCACCTTGAACGTGTGTCCGTAGCTCAGCTGGATAGAGCAACGGCCTTCTAAGCCGTGGGTCGGGGGTTCGAATCCCTTCGGGCACACTTCTTTTTTATTAAACAGGGAGCATTATATGTTTCCAAATTGAACACATGACATTGCAGTAAACCATGTGTGACCATACATGGTGGCTATAGCGTAGTTGGTTAACGCGCCAGATTGTGGTTCTGGAGACCGAGGGTTCGAGTCCCTCTAGCCACCCGCTTGTAATTGCTACAGCGGAATATGCTACTATGCTTTTACAACATTGGGCTATCGCCAAGTGGTAAGGCACAGCACTTTGACTGCTGCATACGAGGGTTCGAATCCCGCTAGCCCAGTTAGCGTCGAATCTCGTCGCGCAATTGCATAATATATGGGATATTAGCTCAGGTGGTAGAGCACTTGACTTTTAATCAAGTTGTCGGGGGTTCGAATCCCCCATGTCTCATGATTTTAAAGCCGCTCAAACAATGTGTTTGAGCGTCTTTTGTTTTGCTTGTGTCATATTTTAAAATAAAAAAAGGCCATGGAAGCGATGCTCCATGGCCTTGATTTATTTATATAATTACTTCAGATCTCCTGCGATGTCGATGTTCACACCTGTGATACCTACTACAGCGCCGCCCTTAGCCTCTGAAGACTCTTCGTGAGCAAGGAGCCACTTGTTTGTAGCTGTAAGGAGTGTATCCTCTGTGTTGGCAGGCTTGAAATCAGGCTTACCTACGTTTGTTCCCTTAGGAAGTCCTACAAGAACCTGGAAGCCGGAATCTTTACTTGCCTGGCAAGGAGCATAGTGAAGTGCTGTTGCGTATACTTCGATCATAACGCCCTTAGGGCAAAGGAATGCTTTAACCTTGCTTGAATCAATCTTGTGGTCTACGATCTCTTCTCTTTTTGCAAGAAGAAGAATAAAGTCTGTAGAGCCCATGTTGATCTCGCTTGAACGATGATACTCAAGACAGTTGAGCTTGGTGTTGTGTCCGTTGCACCATCCAAACTGCATGGGTGATCCGCCAAAGAGGCTGTTTGTGATAACATCTGCAGCGGGAAGTGACTGAAGAGCAGGCTCCTCGGCAACATAATCTGTGCCCTCCGGGATAGGAGTCTTATCTCTTAAAGCCTCCATGATCTGCTTCTTTTCTTCTTCGTAACCCTCGATGATCCTTCCGTAGTTTGTAAACTCGGGATCAGTAACATTATATATTTTCATGCTTTCTCCTTTCAGACCGCTGTCTGTGCGGTATTGTTTCCGTAAATACAATTATGAGAATGCTTCTCATTTATCCATTGTACCAAAAGAAGAAAGAAAGCACTAACTACTTTATGACTTAAATATCTCAGTTTTTGCGCTTCGTTATGCCGCGTTTTTGATGCGCTTTTTTGTAAAATAAAGGTAGTAAATTAGGAACAGTATGGAAGTTACGATCCACGTGATGGGATAGCTGGCTTCGACCGTTTCAACCGTCTTGAATATGGGGAAGGCCGTTAATATCCATATAACACGAAGTGCGCATATTCCGCTGAGCGTAATTATCATTGGAATCAGTGCCGAACCCATGGCTCTGAGTACACCTGAGAATATCTCAACAGATATGTACGTTACATAGAAAGGAACCAGGAATCTGACCATCTGAATTCCAATGCTGATGACTTCGGCGCTGTCTTTAATAAATATCCTAAGTAGTATCTCGCTATAAAAATACATAACTGTGCTAAGCGGTATGGTAATAAGAAGAGCAATGACAAAGGCGTATCCGGTGCTCTTTTTTACACGGTCGTATTTGCCGGCTCCGAAATTCTGCCCCGCAAAGGTTGTAACGGAAGTTCCGATCGCATTTACAGCCATCCAGAATACAACATCAATCTTGCCGTATGCTGCCCACGCAGCGGTATAATCAATTCCGAGTTCGTTGATCGAAGTCTGTATAAGTGCATTTGAAAAAGTGTACATTGTTGACTGAATGCCTGCCGGAAGCCCTATCCTGATTATCTTGGTGAACATTTGCCTGTCAAAGCGGATCTTGTGTAGAACCAGCTTATAAATATCATTGCTTCTTATAAGCATTGTAACGACAATAACGGCGCTAAGGAGCTGGCATAGTATAGTTGCAACGGCAACACCGATAACGCCCATTTTGACGCTCATATAGCCCATTTTAAGGACAACAACGAAGAATAGGTCAAGGCCTACGTTGGTAAAGCAGCTGATTATAAGAACTAAAAGCGGCCTTTTGGAGTCGCCTACGGCTCTTAAGATACCGGCTCCCATGTTGTAGACAAGGTTTGCGGTCATACCCAGGAAAAAGATCCTAAGATAAATGATAGAAGGCTCTTTTATACGTTCAGAGGTCTTCATAAGTGAGATGACATTTGGGGTGATAGCAAAGCCTACAATCGTTATTATGATACCGCTGGCGATAGCAATTGCCATGGCGGTATGAACGGCTTTTTCAACCTCTTTTTCCTGTTTGGCGCCGAAAAACTGAGCTATGACAACGGTTGCTCCCGATGACAAGCCCATAAAAAATCCGACGAATATATTTACGATAGTGGCAGCGGAACCGCCGACTGCGGCAAGACCGTCTGCGCCGACTACGTTACCGACTATAACGGCATCGACTGTATTGTAAAATTGTTGAAAAAAAGCGCCAACCAAGAGGGTGACGAAATAGACAAGCATCCCCTTGAAAATAGGGCCTTGAGTTATCTGATTGTTATTAGACTTTTTCATAAAAAATCTCCCCGACTCATTGAAAAAACAATGGTGTCTGTAATAAAGAATTGTAACAAAAAAGTGGAAAGCTGTATATATGCTTTCCACTTTACTGCGGATGACAGGACTTGAACCTGCACGTCGGAGACACTAGAACCTAAATCTAGCGCGTCTGCCAATTCCGCCACATCCGCTCATTGTCGCCCTTTCGGGCGACAACATATTTGATTATACATAGATTGAACTATGTTTGCAACTGAAATTAAAGCTTTTTAGTTACCTGCGGCAACATCCTCAGGGATAGGAGCGGGGGCAGGTTGTCCGGGTGGTCCGGGCGGTGCCGGAGGAGCTCCATTAGGATCTCCACCTTCTGCGGCTTGAGCAGCGGCTGCTTCTGCAGCTCTTCGCTCCATTTCGGCTCTTTCACCTGCGAGTATGCCGTCTATACCATCTTGCTGCATAAACTCATTTGTGTGGTGACAAGTGTTCGGAACTTGAACCGTGTTACCTTCTTCATCAGTTGTTGTAGTATATGCAGAGTTATCTTCAACGCCATTTACATACAGTCTTGCAACTTCCGGTGGAGGAGCAGGGTGAGTTGCAACAACACCCTGAGTCTTAAACGGACACCATTCTGAAGCGGGACGGCCATCGAAAGCGCATATCTCGCCTTGATAGTGAACATCGCAGGTTTCCGTAGGCTCTGTGCCTTCTACAAACAACTCGGTAGTGAGTGTTCCGTCGCAAACGCCGGGAATAGGAAGCTTTCCGGATTCGGAACAAACAGTTGCTTTAACTAAGCCTGATGAAGGCTGAGGGAAGTCTGATGAAGGAAGATCTTTGTGAATCTCTTCCATTACAGCTCTCCACATTTCTTTAGAAAAGTTCTTTTCTTTTGAAGATTTAAGCTTTTCATTATTATCAAAGCCGGTCCAAGTTGTTGCGGTGTAATAGTTTGTATAACCTGCAAACCATACATCGTTATAATCGCTTGTTGTACCTGTCTTACCTGCTATAGGAGTAGTTCCGAAATTAACCGAAGTACCGGTACCTTGTGATCCCGATACAACGCCTTTCATTGCGTCTGTCAGTATGTATGCGGCTGCCTCTGATATTACACGTGTGGATTCGGGAGCTTCATTATCAAGAAGAACCTCATATCCGCCGTTCTTATCAGGCTGTAACACCTTGGTATAAAGCTTGGGCTTAATATATTCACCGCCGTTGGCAATAGTAGCAAAGCCGGCGTTTAGTTCAACGTTAAGGACACCTTTTGTAAGTCCTCCGAGAGCGGTTGCAAGATGAATATCGTTGATAGCCTTGTCACCCTTATAGCCTTCTTCTCCGACTATTGTAGTGAAGCCCAATTTCTTAAGATATTCATATCCCAGCTCAGGTGTTACAACTGCATACATCTGAACTGTCGGAACGTTCGCAGATCTTGCGATCGCACGTCTTGCAGTGTACCATTCACCGTTTGAGGATCCCCACCAGTCTCTTACAACTTTTCCGCCGGGGGAGTATGCCGTAGGAACATCCTGGAATACAGAAGCAAGTGTGATCTTACCGCTGTCGATACCGGGGAGATAAGTTGACATGATCTTAAATGTAGATCCCGGCTGTCTCGGAGAAGCGGTTGCTCTGTTGAAAGCTCTGTTATCTTCCTTTTCACCTCTTCCTCCGATGATAGCAACTACGTGACCTGTATGTTGATCCTCGATGGTCAGCGATACCTGAGGCTGAGGAATAATTCTTACGTGAGGATCACCTACTACTTCATCGCCCTCTTCAACTACACATTCCTGGTAATAATCAGCGCAGTCCTGTGCAGCTTCTCTTGAGTCAAAGAGTCTGTTAAAGCCTTTGCTTGTATATGGAGTATCATGTGATTCATCTTTGAAGTAAACTTCAAGCATTTCAGAACTGTAATTCTGAGTTGAGCCATCTGCCTTCTGTACTGTAAGAGCATAGTTAAGAAGATACTTGGTTCCCGCAGGATAGATCTCTTCGTTTGCATATACTCTGTCACAGATCTCCTGAATATGAGGATCCTGTGTTGAAAGGATCTTAAGACCGCCACTGTACAATTTGGCTGTAGCCTGCTCTTTGGTCATTCCAAGCTTATCCTGGAAATCCTTAAGGAGCTGATCGATAAGAGCATCATCAAACCAGGTATTAACCGCGTTGTCTTCATTAGATTCTTCGTTTACGGTCTGAATACGTGAATAAACATCGTCGGCCTTGGCCTGATCGTATTCAACCTGAGTGATATAACCCTGTTCAACCATTTTTTGAAGAACGATCTGTCTTCTTACGGCGTTATTATCCGGGTTGTTGATAGGATTGTATCTTGTGGGGGCAGAGGTGATGGCTGCAATTACAGCACACTCAGAAAGAGTGAGCTCTTCCGCGTGCTTATTAAAATATCTTCTTGCGGCCGCCTCAACACCCAGACAGTTCTGGCTAAGGTTGATCGTATTTAAGTATTCGGTAAGAATCTCATCTTTGCTATATTCTTTCTCAATCTGCATAGCAAGATATTGTTCCTGAATCTTACGTTTTCCTTTTTGAAGAAGATTGGTCTCTGTAACCCAATCTGTAAATACGTTATTCTTAATGAGCTGCTGAGTAATGGTACTCGCACCCTGCGAAGCATTACCGGAAGTGATCACTTTAAAGCCGGCACGAATGATACCTTGAATATCAATACCGTTATGTTCGTAGAATCTTTCATCCTCGATCGCAACAAAAGCGTGGGCCAGGTCGTCGGGAATCTGCTCTCTGCCGATTGGAATTCTGTTGGAATCTTTTGCTACAAGCTTACGAGTGGGATTACCGTCTTTATCGTAAACAAAAGTAGACATTCCCTTCGGAGAAACGTCAATATCACCAACATCGGGAGCGGTATCTTTGATGCCGTTAAACATACCTATACCGGCACTTGCTCCAATGATCATTACTCCTATTACTGTTGCCAAGAGGAAACAAAATCCGAAAAGACTGAACTTTTTTCCCCATCTATTGGTACCTGAACTGATGGCTTTCGCCTGATTCACGATACCTCTCTTTCCATAGTTCATATGATAACCTCTCTGTAAATCCAATTTAACTTGGTAATTATACCATGAAATCCACATATAATAAAGAAATGAGAACAAATATGATATACTGATACCTATGAGCGAGATAAAATCCTATAAAATCACAACTAAAGACGGCACGGGAGAGATCGTTGAAAAGAAATCGCGATTCATAGCGCACGTATTCGGAGTTAAGTCGGTTTCCGAGGCGGAAGAGAAGATCGCAGAGGTTTCCAAGAAGTATTGGGATGCGCGTCACAACTGCTACGCCTATGTTATCGGAAAGAACAGTGAGAACACGAGATGCAGCGATAACGGTGAGCCTTCCGGAACGGCCGGCAAACCGATATTGGAAGTGATAACGGGCGCGGGACTTACGGACACACTCGTAATCGTGACCAGATATTTCGGCGGAGTTCTTCTTGGAACGGGCGGACTTGTAAGAGCGTATACACAGGCGGCACAAGCAGGGATCGCTGCATCCGAAGTAGGAGAGATGATATATTCACAGCTTCTTACTATCGAAGTCGATTACAATATGATAAATAACGTTCAGTACTATCTTACGCAGAACGATATCAAGATAAATGAACCGAGATATGCCGAAAACGTACAGTATGATATCTGTGTAAAAGAAGAGGATGCTGATAGGATAAAAGACGGCCTCACGCAGAAGTGCGAAGGAAGAATAAAGATAACAGAAGGAGATAAAGGATATTATATCTTCTGACAAAGATGAATATAAAAAACACGTGGAAGGATTAAATTTTCCACGTGTCTTATTTTTTTACTGTTGTTTGTTTTTGAAACCGGCTCTTTTTCTCAGAGTGGGATCGAGGATTCTCTTACGGATACGAAGGCTTGTGGGAGTAACCTCCAAAAGCTCGTCGTTATCAATAAACTCGATTGCCTGCTCAAGAGACATGATCTTAGGCGGAACAAGACGAAGTGCTTCATCCGATGAAGAAGTTCTTGTATTGGTAAGATGCTTGGTCTTACATACGTTAACCTCAACGTCTTCAGTCTTTCCGCTGGTACCGATTACCATACCGGAGTAAACCTTGTCGCCTGTCTTTATGAAGAGCTGTCCTCTGTCCTGAGCATTGAAAAGACCGTATGCTGTAGCCACGCCTGTCTCGAATGCGATAAGAGAACCTGTTTTTCTGTAGTTCATATCTCCCTTGTAAGGAGCATATCCGTCAAAAATAGTATTTATGATACCGTTACCCTTGGTGTCGGTCATGAACTCACCTCTGTAACCGATAAGTCCGCGTGAAGGAATGTTGAACTCGATACGAGTGTATCCGCCGTTTCCGGCACCCATGTTTACAAGCTCACCTTTTCTTTCGCCGAGCTTCTGGATAACACTTCCCGAGAATTCATCGGGAACATCGATGTAACACTTCTCCATAGGCTCAAGCTTCTTGCCGTTTTCATCTGTGTGATAGATAACTTCGGCTTTACTTACTGCAAACTCAAAGCCTTCACGTCTCATTGTCTCAATAAGAACGGAAAGGTGAAGCTCACCACGGCCTGAAACCTTGAAGGTTTCTGTTGTATCTGTGTCTTCGACACGGAGTGAAACGTCAGTGTTAAGCTCTTTATATAATCTGTCACGAAGGTGACGTGATGTAACGTATTTACCTTCCTGTCCCGCAAGAGGAGAGTCGTTGACAATGAAGTTCATTGAAATAGTAGGCTCTGAGATCTTCTGGAAAGGAATGGCGATCTGATTGTCAACAGAGCAAAGTGTGTCACCGATCTTGAGATCTTCGATACCTGAGATGGCAACGATAGAACCAATCTTGGCTTCCTGAACTTCAATTCTTCCGAGTCCGTCGTACTCATAAAGCTTACTGATCTTGGTCTTGATACGTCTCTCGGGCTCGTGGTGGTTAACAACAACAACCTCCTGGTTAACCTTAACTACGCCGTTATCAACCTTACCTACACCGATACGTCCAACGTACTCATTGTAGTCGATGGTGCTGATAAGAACCTGTGTGCTCGCCTCGGGGTCACCCACGGGAGCGGGAATATAGTTGATAATTGTATCAAGAAGCGGCTTCATATCTGTGCCCTGCTCGTCGACACTAAGTGAAGATGTTCCGGCCTTTGCGGAAGCAAATACGAAAGGACAGTCAAGCTGATTGTCGTCTGCACCAAGGTCCATAAGAAGCTCAAGAACCTCATCGATAACTTCGTTGGGACGAGCCTCGGGACGGTCGATCTTGTTGATACATACGATAACGGGAAGTCCAAGATCCATTGCCTTACCAAGAACGAACTTAGTCTGGGGCATGGGGCCTTCGAAAGCATCAACAACAAGGATAACACCGTTAACCATCTTGAGAACTCGCTCAACCTCTCCGCCGAAATCAGCGTGGCCGGGAGTATCGATGATGTTGATCTTGATATCCTTATATGTAATTGCTGTATTCTTGGACATGATGGTAATTCCACGTTCTCTCTCGATATCGCCGGAATCCATAACTCTTTCCACAACGTCCTGACCTGTACGGAAAACACCACTCTGCTTCAAAAGACCGTCTACGAGCGTTGTTTTACCGTGGTCAACGTGGGCGATAATTGCAACGTTTCTTACATCATTTCTCGTTTGCTTCATAAATAACTCCTTTATATAAGAAAAAAACATATCGTTTACTTTTCAAACTAAAAAAGTATAACACGCGTTTTTTTCATATTCAATATAAAATTACTCATAGAGATATCTTCTTATTGTAATGTACATTGTTGACAGAGCATTCACACTGGTGTAGTATAGGTTAAGCAAGTTAGATAGAGGTTGCGTGTTTTATCAGTAGCTTTGCCGATGTGTCAGGAGCAGGAGACGCTAAGCGAAAGGAGAATACGCCGAAAGGGTCGGTGACCTGATAACCGAGGCCTTGGGTATGCAGTTAAGAGCTGCATAACTGTCATCATTAGGATGGGGCGCTATCAACATTTTTCTTTTATTATCAAAAGAGATTATGTTACCGACTCATTCTGAGTCGGTTTTTTTATCTAAACACGGATAAAAGCGTTCAGAACCTAGCCAAGAAGGAGGATTATATGGCTATATTTAAGGGAGCCGGCGTTGCTATCGCAACACCATTTAAAGACAACGGAGAAGTTAACTACGAGGAGTTTGGAAGACTCATTGAGTTCCAGATCGAGAACGGAACAGATGCCATCATCGTATGCGGAACTACAGGTGAATCCGCAACAATGACAGAAGAAGAGCATATGGACGTTATAAAGTACTGTATCGACAAGGTTGCTAAGAGAATACCTGTCATCGCAGGAACAGGTTCCAATTGCACTGAGACAGCAATTCAGCTTTCCAAGCTTGCGCAGGAATACGGCGCTGACGGACTTCTTGTTGTTACACCTTACTACAACAAGGCAACTCAGAACGGACTTATTGCACACTTCACAGCTATTGCCAATGCTGTTGATATTCCTATCATTCTTTATAACGTACCCAGCAGAACGGGATGCAATATTCTTCCCGAGACAGCTGTTAAGCTCTGCAAGGAGAATAAGAACATCGTTGGTATCAAGGATGCTACAGGTAATATTTCTCAGACAACAAAGATGATGATGCTTGCTGAGGGTTGCATCGATCTTTATTCCGGAGAGGATGATGAGATCGTTCCCATCATGGCAGTTGGCGGTAAGGGTGTTATCTCTGTTCTTTCCAACATCGCACCCAGACAGACTCACGAGATCTGCGCTAAGTGCTTTGAGGGTGACTATGAGACTGCAAGAGAGCTCCAGTTCAAGGCTTATCCCCTTGTGAAAGCTCTTTTCTCTGAGGTTAATCCCATTCCCGTTAAGAGCGCACTTAAGCTCATCGGCTTCAATGCAGGATCTCTTCGCCTTCCTCTTACAGATATGGAGCCCGAGAATGCCCGGAAGCTTGAAGCTGAGATGAAGAAATACGGACTTATCTGAGATTGATTTTGCCGGTCATACCGGTACTGAATAATGTTTATAAAGGTGGAAATGCAAGATGACTAAGATGATCATGCACGGCTGCAACGGCCGTATGGGTCGAGTTATCATCGACCTTGTCAAAGAAGATAATGATATAGAAGTAGTTGCAGGAATAGATGCATTCGGCGAGAACAATTATGAGTTCCCCACATTCAAGAGCCTTTCCGACTGCAATGTGGACTGCGACGTTATCGTAGATTTTTCAAATGCTTCAGCAGTGGACGGACTTCTTGATTACTGCGTAACCAAGAACGTTCCGGTTGTTCTGTGCTCTACAGGACTTTCGGATGAGCAGCTTTCCAAGGTGAAAGATAGCTCGGCTAAGGTAGCTGTTCTTAAATCAGCGAACATGTCTGTCGGAATCAACGCTCTTCTTAAGGTGCTCAGCGAGGTATCTCCTTTGTTTGCGGCAGCAGGTTTTGATATTGAGATAGTAGAGAAGCATCACAACCAGAAACTTGATTCGCCCAGCGGAACAGCTCTTGCACTTGCAGACAGCATCAACGAGTCTCTTTCCAATGAGTACGATTACGTATATGACAGAAGTCAGAGAAGAGAGAAGAGACCCAAGAAGGAGATAGGCATCTCTGCTGTCAGAGGTGGTACTATTGTAGGTGACCACGATGTTATTTTTGCGGGTCACGATGAGGTAGTAACTCTTTCTCACAGAGCATATTCAAGAGCGGTATTTGGAAAGGGCGCCATTGAGGCTGCCAAGTTCCTTGCAGGAAAACCTGCCGGAATGTATGATATGGCAGATGTACTTGCGTAAGGAGTTAAGCTATGAGATTCAGACCTTGTATTGATATTCACAACGGAAAAGTAAAGCAGATAGTAGGAAGTAGTTTGCGTGATGAAAAAGACTCTGCTTCCGAAAACTATGTATCAAGCAAGGATGCCGTCTTTTATGCAAGAATGTACAGAGAACACGGACTTACGGGAGGACATATTATCCTTCTTAACCCCGTGGGAAGTCCTTTTTACAACAATACCAAAAAGCAAGCAATCGAAGCACTTAATGCCTGCCCCGGTTTCCTTCAGATAGGAGGCGGTATCACTGCCGATAATGCAGCAGAGCTTATCGAAGCCGGAGCTACACATGTGATCGTGACATCTTATGTATTTAAGAACGGTAAGATCAGCTATACCAATCTGAAGAAACTGGTAAAGGCTGTAGGAAAAGAAAAGATTGTTCTGGATCTTTCATGTAAATTATCTGAAGGTAAGTATTATATAGTTACCGACAGATGGCAGAAGCTTACAGATGTTGAGCTATGCAGGGATACACTTGATGAACTTTCACAGTACTGCGATGAATTCCTAGTACATGCTGCTGATGTGGAAGGTAAGCAAAACGGTATAGAAGAGAACGTTGCTAAGGTTCTCGGAGACTGGAGCAAGATACCCGTAACCTACGCCGGAGGCGCAAGGAGTATAGACGATATCAAGAAGCTTAATAAGATTGGTAACGGCAAGGTTGATGTTACTGTGGGAAGCGCACTTGAGATCTTCGGTGGCAACCTCAAGCTTGAAGATGTTATTAATGCTTGTGCTGATTGATATTAAAGATTTATCGTTTTATTGAATAAATATGGAACGCAAAAGAGCCATCCGACATTTGTCGGATGGCTCTGATGATTAATCATTGTTACAATCTTGCGAATTCAAAATAAATCTATTTTAAATAAGGCACTTTGTAGTCTGATTAATTAAGCTTTAAATCTCGAATTAAAGCTTGTTTACGTTTACGGCCTGAGGTCCCTTTTCACCCTGGATTACATCATACTCTACAGAAGCGCCTTCCTCAAGAGACTTGAAACCTACCATGTTGAGTCCTGAATAAT
>JAEEGK010010573.1_pt1 | contig 21254 bp, 12 predicted proteins | sample 8958771 | NCBI WGS metagenome assembly JAEEGK01 (sample SAMN16246547, study PRJNA631951) | gut metagenome | biome: gut microbiome; feature: rumen; material: SC-attached | host: Bos | place: Iran: Karaj | collected 2018-10 | reverse complement strand
ACCTGTAAGTGGTGAAGTAAAGGCAACAGATATAAGTGGAAGAACTTTCTATGTTGATGATGCTATTGAAGATAATTCAGTTGCTTATACTTATACACTTGTTGTAACTGATGGTACAAGATATGCTGAGATGAATAACGCAACAAGAAGATCTATCGTTGCTGGTTATTCACTTGCTACAATTGGAAATGTAACTATCAGTTATAATAAGTATACACTTGATAACGACGATTACAATAATGACATTGAATGGACAATTAAGTTGCCTGAAGCAGGTATTACAATCAATGAAGCTTACTTTATCGAAAGACTTTACGATGAGAGATATGTTCCTGTAGCTGCTGATTTTGTAAGAGATGATGATCATAAAGTTACTGTCTTGACAGCAGGTGATGATACTGGAAAAGTTTATAAGGCATTCACAAAGGATCATACTCCTGGATCTTACGTATACCTCCTTGTTTCTTTGAGCAAGGAAGGTTATAAAGATAAAGAAGTTGTAAGTGCTTCAGGTGTAAGTGTAAATATGCATTATGCAGGTGATCCTACATTTACAGCAGAGCTTTATGACAATAAGGTTGATGGTGCTACAGCAGCAGATTATAAGTATGAATACAATGATGTTGTTTTGAATATTAAACAAACACTCTATGAAGAACAGCTCGATGACTTTACATATACTGTTTATGAAGCTCATCCTGAAATTAATCAGACAACAGGTGCTTTGATTTGGGATTTTGAGACAGCAGACTGGACAATTGGTGATGTAGATAAGGAATTCAAGAAAGCAGGATTTAAAAAGAATTCTTATGATGATTCTGCAGCTGCTGAATATGTTGCATTTGTTGAATTGAAGGACCTTGCACCTGGTAACTATGCTTGGAAGCTTGTAACAACAGAAAAAGAGTCAGGAATAAGTTATTCTATTATTCAGGTTGTAACAGTAGCTGGTGTGGAAACTGATTCTATTAAATTTGTGCCATATATTAATGTAGAACGAGATAATCCAAGTCAGCCATTATCTGCTAACTCGATAACATTTACAAAATCAAATACCTTTAAGCGTAATTATGGAACTACTGGTGTCTTAGATGGATATACAGTGTCAGTAACTCCAGAAACACCTGAAGGTGGAGTAACATATACTCTCTACAGAACAACATCTGTTGCTACATCAGATATGACAAAAGTTGTATGGACAAAGGTTGGAAATATTATATCATATGACCCAACAAAACAAACTTTTACTTTGTATGAACTGGATTCAAATGGTAATCGTATCACAAAGACTTCTGATTTAATTCCTGTAAGTCTTAAATACACTTATAGTGATGCTGGCTTGTTAACTGGTGACGGTTACAGCTATGTTGTTGTATGTGAAAAAGAAGGCTGTGCAACACGTTATTCTAATGTAGCAACTATTGCTCCTGTAAACTAATCCTTTTCAGGAACTTGTGCATATAACTATTATGCACAAGTTCCTATCTTACATAAGAGAGTTGTGTATGATTAAAAAATTGTTCAAATGTTTTGTATATACGTTTATTCTTCTCTTTTTAGTATCCTGTCAGAATCAGTTAGATATGAAAGAAGTCTATACTGCAATGGGTGGGAAAAAAGATGGAATAACATTTACAATTACATATAAAAATGTGGACGATTTAGAAAATCCAAATCCAACATCTTTTACAATATCTCAAGATGTATCTTTACAAGAAGTTCAAAAGAATGGATTCGCATTTGGAGGCTGGTATACAGATCCTTCTTGCGATATTTCCACAAGAATTACTGGTTGGAAAGCTTATGAGAAGACGAACAATGTAGTTTTATATGCTAATTTTGTACAGGAAAAGTACAATATAACGTATTACAATGTTAACGGACTCTCTAATCCTAATCCAAGAACTTATAATGTTAAAAATGATGTAACATTATTACCTGTAGAAAAGCCTGGTTATTTATTCCTTGGCTGGTATACAGATTCTTCATTCTCTCCACAGTCTAAAATTGAGGGCTGGGCTGCGTATGAAAAACAACAGGATATGTATTTATATGCTAACTTCAAACAGGTTGGTATATATATGGATCATCGTGTAATTATCTTTAAAGGTACAACAGATTCTCCTGTTACTTTAATTCCAACTGTAGTTGGATATGATAATTCAAATCCTGTATGGACAAGTCTTGATACAGATGTTGCAATAGTTCAGGATGGAGTTGTATCTCCTGTGAACTATGGAATTACTACTGTAAAGTATGAAACCGATGGTGGAGCTGCTTACGTATTCATAATTGTAATGCAGGATTATGCAAATACAACTTATGATATAGGTTCTGTTCAGGCTGATAATGGATATCAGACAAATAGTGCAAATGTTGTATCTTTTAAATTCAATGATTATGGTTGTTTGGATTTCCAGGGAAGACTCTCAACATCTTCTCATTGGGCGAGAACTACATATGCAAATGGTGGTTGGTATTGGCAGTTAAATAAACAGCAGGTTTCATTTCCAAACGGAAACAATACTGTTTCAGTGGGGGATCTTGATTTTACAGTTATTCCTGTTATGGCTTATGATTCGGCTACAAATACATCATTTGTTGTTATTTATCAGCTTTTGACAAATACTGGTAAACAGAAACTTACTAATCAGTCTTTGGTATCTTCTGCTGATATTATGCTTGATGGCAATGATGGTGCTCCTGTAATGGCTAAACCTTATGGAGCAAGAATGTATGATCCTTCCAGTAAATTAGCATATGATGTTTATGTGTGTGCTGGAGACGATTGTACTCCTGTTGATACATTCTGGTTTGGCTCTTTAGGAGAACTGTATAATCATTATTATGATGGAACAATACGTACTACAGACATAACTGGAGTGGATGAAAGTATGACCTATGGATGGTTAAACATTGACATCGAACCAGGTGAAACTGTACTTAGGAGTATCCGTATGACTCTTGTAGAGTATGATCCGAATAACCCTTAAGCAGGAAGATATTTAAAAATACAAAAAAAACTATAAGGCAATATGGTTTAATAAATCATGTTGCCTTTATTTTTTTAACTGGAAGAAAAACTAAAGTGGCCTTATAATTATTGAGAGGTTATACATCGGTGAGATATCAGTTAGACAGTTCTGCGCATAAATTACTAATTTTTCGCATTCGCCAGTTTGCACTTGTAGCAACAGGAACCTTAATAAATGTTCTTCTGTCATTCCTGATGTTCAAACTTGGGTTACCTCTGTTTCTCGATACTGTTGGTACAATAGTTGTTTCAGCTTTAAGCGGTATGCTTTTGCTGGGAATTCTGACGGCTGTAATTTCAAATGTTGTATGTTCTATTTTTAATGAGGCTGCTCTTTACCTTGCCTTCTTTAATGCTCTGATAGCAATCTTTACAGTCTGGTTCTTACAGAAACATTCCTTTAAGAAATTTGGAAAGACAATACTTTTTGCTCTTGCTCTTTCAGTTTTTTCTGCAATTGCAGTTTCATTGATTCAATTTATTATATTGGTGCAGGGACAGCAGTCTGTTGTTTCTCAGACGGCACATTCATTTTCTTCTGCTGCAAATTTCCCATATCTGATTTCTTTTATACTTGTTAATTTTTTACTTCAGATAGCAGATAAAGGAATATCGTGTTTACTGGTAATGATTCTTGTGAAAGTTATACCACAGGAAAAGCTCAGTATTTATTCTTTAGGTGCATGGTTACAGAGGCCTCTGTCTGAACAGGAATTAAAAGAATTAAAAAGCATGCGCAGAACTGTAAAACGTTCTCTGCGTTCCAGAACAACTCATACTTTAGTTCTGTCTTCCTTCATGGTAATGATTCTTACAGGATGGACTGGCCTTCGTATTTATTCTCAAAATGAAAAAGCTAAAAAAACAGAAAGTGCCTGGAGTACAGTAAAAACTGCCGCATCAATTATTGATCTTGATAAACTTGATGATTATATAAAATATGGAAGAGATGCAGAAGGGTATAATGAAACTGCTGAACTCCTTTCAAAATTGTGGATGTGTGCATCTGATATTTCTTACCTTTATGTTGTGAAGCCTGAAGGTATGAACGGCAGATTTATTTTTGATGTAGATACAAGCATAGTTGATGAAGATGCAGAAACTCCATATTACCCGGGAGAAGTCATTCCTTTTGAGGAACCTTTTGAACCATATCTTATGGATCTTGCAGAAGGAAAACTTGTTGGTCCTATAGAAACAAACGATGCCTGGGGCTGGCTGCTTACAGTTTATTACCCTGTAACTGATAGCCTTGGAAATATGAAATGCTATGTTGGAGCAGATGTTTCTCTTCAATACATAGCAGATTATATGTTTGTATTCTTTATGAAAATTATCCTGACAATGGCAGGTTTCTTTATTTTAATTGTAGCCTTTGCTTTATGGAAAACTGGAGTATACACTTCAATTCCTATAAGTACCATGACTTCTTGTCTTGAACGTTTTGCTATGTCTGGTGAAGATCAGGAAAAACTAGATGAAAATGTAAGGATTATCCGCTCTCTTGATATTCATACTGAGGACGAGGTTGAAAAACTTTACAAGGCTATCTGTAAGATGACACTTAATCAGGCAGAGCAGATGCGTGATATCAGACATCTTTCGGATTCAACTCTTAAGATGCAGGATGGCCTGATTATTACAATGGCGGATATGGTAGAAAGCCGCGATTCTGATACTGGTGCTCACGTTCAGAAAACGGCTGCCTATGTTAGAATCATCGTAGAAGGTTTAAAAAAGAAAGGCTACTATGCTCAGAAAATTACACCTAAATTTATTTCTGATGTTGTACGTTCGGCTCCGCTTCATGATGTTGGAAAAATCAATATTCCAGATGGAGTTTTGAATAAGCCTGGAAAACTTACTGATGAAGAATTTGAGATTATGAAAAGTCATACAACTGCAGGTAAGATTCTTCTTGAAAATGCAATCAGCTCTGTTCAGGGTGAAAACTATTTGAAAGAAGCCCGTAATATGGCAGCTTATCATCATGAGAGATGGGATGGAAAAGGCTATCCAGAAAAACTTCACGGGGAGGTAATTCCGCTTTCTGCGCGTATTATGGCTGTTGCAGATGTTTTTGATGCGCTTACTTCTCCGCGTGTTTATAAACCTGCCTTTCCAATTGAAAAGGCTCTGGAGATTCTTCAGGAAGGTGCCGGTACTCAGTTTGATGCAAAATGTATAGAAGTGTTTATGGATGCACTGCCAGAGGTAAAGATGATTTTAAAGAAATATAGTTCTGTGGTTTATTAAAGAGGTGATTTGTGACGGCAAAAATGATTAAGGCAAAAATCAAGAAATCTCTAAAATCCTCGCTTTTAGTTATTTTTGCATTAACAGGAACACTGAAATTATCTGCCGTTGACAATCATAGAATAGGCGGCGGTTACGCAGTTACAGGACAGATTGTACAGACCGGATATACCTGTGAAATATATAATGCAACAAACGGGCTTCCCACTTCAGATGCAAACTATATTCTTGGCTCCACAGATGGTTATGTATGGATTTGTGGTTATGCAGGCGTAATCCGCTATGATGGTTCTGTTTTTGAAAGACTGCCTCCAGTTAATGGACTAACAAGCGGTCGTGTTTTATTTGAAGACAGCAGGCACAGAATATGGGTTGGAACCAATGATAATGGTGTTGTAGTTATAGACGGTGAAAAGATGCGGCATTATACCTTTAGAGAAGGGCTGCCATCTTCTTCAATAAGAACTTTTGCAGAAGATCTTGAAGGTAATATTTTTATTGGTACAACTTCGGGGCTTGCGTATGTAGATGCAATCGGCCAGTTGACAACGCTTTCTAATGAAGTTTTAGATGAAGAGAGAATCCTGAAACTGGATTCTGATGCCCGTGGAAATATCTACGGCCAGACAAAAAATGGACTTATTTTTATTATCAATAACTGCTCGGTTACAAATATCTATTCAAGTGTAGAACTTGGAATTGAAAAGATAACCACGATTATAGCTGATCCTGTGGTTCCTGGAAACTTATATTATGGAACAGAATCAAGCAATATTTATTATGGTGGATTCGGTAACAAAGCTGAGTTCATGACAAAAATCAATGTATCACCTTTGGAAAATATTCACTGGCTTAGTTATGACTGTGGACGCGTCTGGATATCTTCTACTTCAACTATTGGTTATCTTGATAAGAAAAATCAGTTTAAGATTCCTTCTAGTATTCCCATGAATCATAATATAGAAATGTCAACTTCAGATTATCAGGGTAATATCTGGATGGCTTCTTCAACTCAGGGAGTAATGAAGCTTGTTACAAATAATTTTGTTGATCTTTCTGAACAGGCTCAGCTTCCAAAAGAAACTGTAAATGCAACCTGTCTTCATAATGGTTTACTTTATATAGGAACTGACCGTGGTCTTCAGATTCTTAAAAATACAACTCCTGTTTATAATAAACTTACTGAATATATAGGGACTGCGCGTATCCGCTGTATTATTACAGATAAGAATGAAAATATCTGGGTTGCGACATATACAAATAATCTTGGAATAGTATGTCAGAAAAAAGATGATACAATAATTTCTTATACAACTGCAAACGGTCTTTTAAGTAATCAAATCCGATGTTTAAGTGCAGCTTCTGATGGAAAAATTCTGGCAGGAACAAACAGCGGGCTTGCAATAATTAAAGATGGCAAAGTTTTGGCTACCTATGGAACAGAACAGGGAATCAGAAATACAGAATTTATTACAGTCGCAGAAGGAGATGATGGTTCTGTTTATTGCGGCAGTGATGGTGATGGAATTTATATAATTGGAAAAGACGGCATCTCTAAAATTGGCCGCAATGAAGGTCTTTCGAGCGATGTCATAATGAAAATTAAAAAAGATGAAGAGAGAGATGTTTACTGGATTATTACTTCTAATTCAATTGAATGTCTTCGAAATGGTTCAATAAAGACTATTTCAAGTATGCCATATAACAATAATTATGATATTCATTTTAACGACAAGGATGAAGCATGGATCCTTTCATCTTATGGTGTTTTTGCGATTAATGCAGACAATCTGTTTTATGACTATATAAAGGATTATAGAATTTTTACAATTGCTAACGGACTTCCATATTCAATAACAGGAAATTCCTATAGTGCCTATGATGAATCTGGAAATCTTTATATTGCAGGAAGAGAAGGTGTTGTTTTTGTTAATCTGAATCATTTCTATGATGCAAAAACAAATATTAAAATTGCACTGAATTCTATTTATTGTGAGAATCAGAGAATCTTGCCTAACGCAGACGGAAGTTTTACTCTGCCACCATCTCACGGACGCGTTAAGCTTAATGTATCTGTTTTGGATTACTCTCTTGAAAATCCTTATGTACGGGTATTTCTTGAAGGTAATTTTGATGATGGTATTACTGCACAACGAAATGCTTTAACTTCTCTGGAATATACAAGACTCGCATACGGAAATTATAATCTGCATGTTCAGATTATTGATGATAATAAAACAGATGTTCTTTCTTCGCGGACTTTTGCTATTGTAAAAAAGCCAATGCTTGGAGAACTCTGGGTTTTCAGAATCTTCATTCTTGCTTTGGGAACAATTATAATCGGTCTTATTGTATGGCGTCTTATGAAATCAACAGTTATAAGACATCAGTATGCAGAAGTCCGTCTTGCAAAAGAAGAAGCAGAACGTGCAAATATGGCAAAATCCCGCTTCCTTTCAAATATGTCTCAGGAAATCCTTACTCCTATAAATACCATTATGGGAATGAATGAGATGATTATGCGTGAGGATTTTACTAACGTTCCTAGAGGCTATTTTATATCGATTATGAATTACGCTTTCGGTATAAGGGGCGCTTCACAGTCTCTTCTAACTTTTGTGACCGATGTTCTTGAAATGACAAAAATTGAAACTGGAAAAATGGAACTTGTTCAAAGTGAATATGAAGTACAGGGAATGCTGTATTCAATCATTGATCCACTCCGATCTATTATTGCAGATAAAGGTTTAAAATTTGATATCAAAATTGATGAAATGCTCCCAAAGCGTCTTTATGGAGATTTAGGAAAAATCAGGCAGGTAATGTTTAAATTGCTATCAAATGCCATAGAATATACAGAGAAGGGCAGCATAGAATTTAAGCTTTCACTTGTTTCCAGAAATGATTCAGAATGCAGTCTTTGTTTTTCTGTAAAAGATACTGGAATTGGAATTAAAACTGAAAATCTGGATCAACTCTTTGTTGCTTCAGATGGTCAGCATAAAAATCTTGGACTGAGAATCTCAAAGAAATTTGCAGAACTGATGAGCGGAGAACTCGTATGCCATAGTGTATATGGTCAGGGCTCTGAGTTTATTTTTACTCTTAATCAAAAAATCATTGATTCAACACCACTTGGAGTTTTCAATGAACAGAATGAAGAAGCTAATATAAAAGGTCCTTATATTCCTGAGTTTATTGCTCCTGATGCTGATATTCTTGTTGCAGATGAAAATCAGATGAATCTTGAAATAATCAAAAATCTCTTAAAAGCAACAAAGGTTTTTGTTACAACTGCATCTAATGCTGAGGATAGCCTTGAAAAACTGAGAAAGAGTTTCTTTAATATTGCATTTATAGATCAGAAGCTTATTCTAAATCTGGAAGAGGATTTTATTGGAAAAATCAGGGAGAAAAATCCAGATCTTCCAGTTTATATAATTACAGAAAATACATTTACAGGTGAACAGAAATATAAAGATATGGGCTATAAGGGCTGTCTTTATACACCTATAGACAGTCTTCTTCTGGAACGAATCATAATGCGAAATCTTCCGGAACAGATGATGCAGCAGCCCCCAAAAGGTTATTTTTCAGAAGCCTTAACTGAATTTCCGGTTATGTTAAACTGGATGAAAGATGTTGAAGGAATTTCTGTTGAAGAAGGTGTTAAGAATTCTGTCGGTGTAAGTGGTTTTATCCGAGGAATACAACTTTTCTATGAAACAATCGACGAAAATGCGCAGAATATAGAAAATGCCTATATGAAAGGAGATTTTGAAGTTTATAAAGCAAAGATTCAAATGATTAAAAACTCTGCTTATATTATAGGAGCTGATACTCTTCTTCAGCTTGCTGCAAAACTTGAAGAGGCTTGTGATAAAGATGATAAAATATATATCGCCTCTCATACAGATGAACTTCTAAAAGTATATACTTCATTTAAAGAAAAGCTTAGTGCCATTGAGGAGTCGTAATTATGTTTGATTTTATAAGAAATCATCAGATAAACATTATGCTCATTCTTACTGCAATTTGTATGCTAATGGCATTTATGCTTCTTATTACAAGATTCCTTCCAAAAAGAAGAAAGTGGATTCTTATTGTTCTGGAATTGATTGCTGCAGGCCTTATTGGTTTTGACCGTCTTACATATATTTATAATGGAGATAATTCCAGCTTTGGCTATGTAATGACAAGGCTTTCTAACTTTTTAGTTTTTTCTCTGACTTCGGGAATTGTACTTTGTTTTAATTATTATCTGGAAGATTTACTGGCAAGCCAGAAAATTAGAGTCCACTTTAAAAGACTTACAGTTGTCAAAATTGCTACTATTGTTGAGATTCTTTTAGTTGTAATAAATCTTTTTACGGGCGGTTATTATTCCTTCACCGAAGAGAATGTATATTTCCGTGGCTCATTTTTCTTAATCTGTTATATAGTTCCAGTAGTTTGCCCAATAATTCAGCTTTCAGTAATTCTCAAATATAGAAAATCTTTCAGCCGTTTTATTTATATGGCTATGTTCATCTATATTGTCGTGCCGATTGTTGTGGGAATAATTCAGATTTTTACTTATGGTCTTTCAATTGTTAATATGGCCATTGTTCTGTCATCCATCACAATGTACTTTTTTACTTATCTTGATATTAACGATGAAGTTATCAAAGCGCATAATCTCGAATTGTTTTCTTTAAAAGCAGAACAGAGAATGATGAAAGACTTGTTCGGACAGACCGCAGAAGCTTTTACAAAAGCAGTCGAAGAGTGTGATGCAAAATCAAAGGGTAAAGCAAAGAAGGCTGCAGATATTGCAAGAAAGATTGCAGAAGAAAGCGGAAAGAGCAAGGATGAGTGTGAAGAAGTTTACTATGCAGCACTTTTACATAAGGTTGCAAGTGAAGAGGTTCTTAATGGTATAAAAGATTATCCATACCTTGCTGAAACTGCCCGTTATTGTAAAGACAGATATGATGGAAAAGATAATAAGTCTGGACTTGTTGGAGATGAAATTCCTGAAATTGCTCGTATTGTTGCTGTTGCAGATGCCTGGTGTTTTTATACCGAAGAAAATAAAGAAAGAAAAGCGATTCCTAATGTTGTAATACGTGAAGAATTCCTAAAGGAAGCTGGTGCGAAATTTGATCCGCATTTTTCAAAGGTAATGGTTCATCTTATGGACATTCAGACTTTTGGTCAGATTTCTGCAACCGAAGATAAACTTGAAACTGAACTTTCATGCAGTAATTATCGTGAAAATGTTTCACTTGGAATTCCTGTTTCCCGTAACATCACTAAAATCAGTTTTAAAAGTAAGATTCTAAAAGAGAATGAAACGGAAGCAACTTTTAGTGCTCCTTCATTAGTGATTTTTGATTCTTTTGATAAACATGTTTATGAAACAGAAAAACTTATAGAATCATATCGCTATGTTGAATACGGTGAACTCTGGTTTGACGGACATTCAATCAGTACGAATGCCCGAAACATAGAAGTTAAGGTAAAAGAAAAGAATGGTTCTGATAAATGGAATAATCCGGAAGGGCTGTATACAATAATATCTGGAAGATATGAAGATCACCTGAAACTTGATTTAGAGACTGAAAACAAAATAGTAAGTGTTATTATTGCACTTTCTGACAGTTCTAAATCTGTATATATTGGTCTTACCGGTGAAAATTGTCAGCTAAGTGACATTAAGGTTGAAGAAACAGATAAACAGTATGGCGAAAATGATATTCCACGTATTTCTGAAAAGGTAAGTTATATAGATAGAATTGAGGCTGATATTCCAAATATTCAGATAAACAGTCCATGCGGTGTTTATACCGATGGAATTAAAATTAAGGAAAATATGACTTTAGCTTTTCATACTATGAGTTTTCCGGAATCTTCGTTTGTATGGCACTGTCCATCGATTGTGTTGTTTTATTCAGAAGATGGAAAGGTTGGTGGCCCAGGCTATCGTGAATATGCATTCATTAAACTGGATGGAGAAGATAACGGTTCAAATGATTATGCTGAAAATCATTTTTCAATGAATAAAAAATCAGCGTTCCAGGACTGGAGTGAATGGAAAAACTTTAATAAAGCTGGTTTTGACTGCGAAATTGAATTCCAGAAAAAAGATAAAACTGTTGTATTTCACACAGAAAATTATGGTATAAATATCAAAAATACAACTACAATTCTTGATGAGAATAATTTGATCTATGTTGCCCTTACGGGTGATCAGTGTGCAATTACTGATATAAGAATGAGGTAATTGCCATTCCTTTTGCAATTCAATATTATAGAAAGAACATTATAATTTTACATAGCTGATTTCCGACGTGTCGTTGTACGAATGTGCAGCGGGGCGCTCGCCCGGATATTCGGGGAAATTGCGGACTTTGGCAAGGTGGTATCTATGATTACTCTCAAATTCGGTGGAACGTCGATGGCTAATGCCCGACGTATTCTTGCTTCTGCGGACATTATTATCAACCGCGCAAAAGAAGACAGACTTAGTGTTGTAGTTAGCGCAGCAGCCGGCGTTTCTAACACTCTTCAGGCTGCAATCGATGCATGTGTATCCGGCATTTCCGGAACAAATTACGTAAACGACATTCGAAACACTCACAATGAAATCTGTCTTGAACTTCAGTCAAAGCTTCCTGGTTTTGATGCAGAAAAAACAATGGCTAAGATTGAGCCGAATTTTGGAGAGCTCGAAAAGCTCCTTGCTGGCTGTGTATCTTTTGGTGAGTGTCCTGACACAGTTCACTGCCGCATCATGGGTATGGGAGAACTTCTCTCAGCTCCAATTATGGAAAACGTTCTTCTTGCAAAAAAGCAGAGCGTAATCTTCCTTGATTCAAGAAAATTCGTATTCACAACTGGAAATCAGAAAGAGGGTGAAGCTGATTATTCTGCATGTAACGAAGCCTGTGCTCCGTTCCGTGACGGTGCTTCTCCAAGCCAGACACGCATTCTTCTGTTCCCAGGTTTTATCTGTACATTCAACGGAGGTTCTGGAACAAAGCCTGTTATGGGACTTCTCGGTCGTAACGGTTCAGACTTCTCTGCAGCAATTATTGGTGCGTCACTTCGTGCTAAACGCGTAGAGTTCTGGACAGACGTAGACGGTGTTTATACTGCAGATCCACGCGTTGTAAAAGATGCAATTCTCGTAGACGATATGTCTTACGAAGAAGCTATGGAACTTTCATTCTTTGGTTCTAAAGTACTTCATCCAAAAACAATTGCACCACTTCAGGCAAAGGGAATTGAAGCATGGAGCTTGAACAGCCATAATCCAAGTGCTCGTGGTACACGCATTGGTCAGGGACCATTTGAAAGTCGCGGTAAATCAAGCATTTGTGGTATTTCTTCTTTGAAGCACGTAAGTATGATCAGCGTGGGCGGTTCTCTTATGCGTGGCCGCACTGGCATGGCAAGTAAGATTTTCTCTGCAGTTTCTTCTGCCGGTTCTTCTATTCTTTTGATTACTCAGTCTTCTTCTGAATATACAATTTCTTTCTGTGTACGCGACAGCGAGGCAGATGTAGTAAAGGATGCTCTCGAAGCTAAGTTCGAGCTTGAAATCCGTGAAAAACTGATTGATCCGGTTGAAGTTCGCAAGGACTGCGCAATTGTAAGCGTTGTCGGCGATGGAATGATTGCTAACCGTGGTGTTGCAGGAAAGTTCCTTAACGCTCTTTCTAGCCAGGATATCAATATTCTTGCAATTGCTCAGGGTAGTTCAGAGCGCTGTATTTCTGCTGTAATTGAAAATGAATATGCTGATACTGCAGTTAAGGCTGTACATCAGTTCTTCTTCCACACTGCACAGACAATTGAAGTATTTGCATTTGGGGCGGGAACAATCGGTGGAACAATGATTGACCAGATCCGCGACCAGAGAGAAAAGCTTCTTAAAGAAAACGTTGATATTAAAGTTCTTTGTATTACAACAATCGACGGTATGATTTTGAATGAAGACGGACTTGACCTTTCAAACTGGCGTGACCAGATGAAAAAGCCGGACTTCCCGTTCAACTCAAATCAGAATGTTGATGATATCATCAAGTTTGTTAAATCAAAGAAGCCTCTTAATCCGGTATTCGTAGATTGTACAGCAAGCTATGATTTGCCAGAGCGCTACCTCGACATCTTGAACGCAGGTATGAGTATTGCAACTCCAAACAAGCGTGCAAACTCTATGGACATCAAGTTCTACCATGAGCTCCGCCGCACAGCAAACAAGATGCACCGCCGCTTCCTCTACGAAACAAACGTTGGTGCTGGTCTTCCTATTATTGATACATTGCAGAACCTTTATAAATCTGGTGATAAGCTTGAAAGCTTTAACGGAATTATGTCTGGTTCTCTTTCTTATATCTTTGGAAAACTCGACGAAGGAGTTCCATTCAGTAAGGCTGTTCTTGAAGCTAAAGAACTCCGCTACACAGAGCCGGACCCACGCGACGACTTGAACGGAATGGACGTTGCCCGCAAGGGACTTATCATTGCCCGCGAATCTGGTTACGACATTGAGCTTTCTGATATTCAGATGTTTAAAGTATTCCCAGACAACTTTGATTCAAGCGGAACTGTTGAAGAGTTCTTAAAGAAGCTTCCAGAAGTTGATGATTACTTTGCAAAGAAGATTGCAGACCTTAAGAAGAAGGGTAAGGTACTTCGTATGGGTGCCACAATCAAAGACGGCAAGGTTAGCGTTGGTATGATGGAAGTAGGTCAGGATGATCCTTTGTACAGCGTAAAGGGTGGTGAAAATGCCTTTGTATTCTACACAGAGCGCTACCAGCCAATTCCTTTGACTGTCCGCGGATATGGTGCCGGTGCAGGCGTAACAGCTGCCGGTGTATTTGGAGACATTCTGCGTACTGTAAGCTTTAACCCGGAGCGTTAATATGGAAAAGTATGTACTTAGCGTTTTAGTAGAAAACAAAACTGGTGTACTCAGCCGTGTTTCAGGACTGTTCAGCCGCCGCGGATACAACATTGACTCGCTTACTGTTTGTGCGACTAACAATCCTGAACAGAGCCGCATGACAATTGTTGTAAAGGGCGACGAGCATATTCTTGACCAGATTCAGAAGCAGCTTGCTAAGCTCGAAGAAGTAATTGCAATTAAAAAATGTGAATCTTCGAGCTCTGTACAGCGCGAAATGTCGCTCATCAAGGTTAAGGCCGAGGCAAGTAACCGTGGAACAATTATTGAAACCGCCGACATCTACAAGGCGCGAATCGTGGACGTAAGTCTCGAATCGGTTATTATAGAAATTACCGGAAGCGAAGAGAAGATAGAAAGCCTTTTGCGCCTTCTTGAGCCGTATGGAATTCTTGAGTATGTAAGAACTGGTTTGACGTCACTCGACCGTGGAAGTGGTGTAATGTAATTTTATCCACTTAGATTCAGTAATACATTTTGAGCTGGAACTAAGTTCTTTCTCAATACCAAGCCGGAAGACTTTTAATTGTCTTACCGGCTTTTGTTTTAATGCAGCCACTTCATCTGTAGAAAAACCTTTGCCCTTATATAAACAAACTAACGTTAGTTTGGAAGTAATATTTTTGTCATTACATTCAATCTGAACTGGACAATACACAGAATTTTCACAAACACAGAGTTCACCCAGTAATACCTGCTTAATCTTAGATTTTTCGCTTAAATCAAAATCTCCGAGTTCTATCCAAAGGGGATTCTGGCTGTAAATAATCCTGCCGTCTTTGTAAAGGAATGCAGTTAATTCCTTTTGTAAATCAGCGAAAAAAATCTCATCATTTGGATGCAGCAGAATTACAGTCATAAGGGGAGTATAACTTTTTTTATATATTTGGTATAGTTTTAAATATGAAGTTGCCTAAGTTTAATCTCAAATTGCCAAAGCTTAATGTAAAAATACCTCAATTGACTAAAACTCAGTGGATTCTTTCTATAGCTGTTATACTTTTTCTCCTGATGGATATTACAGCAGGAATCATACTTCTTGCCAATAAAAATAAATCAGCTGTACGCATTGTGTATGGGAATGAATCAATGTCCAGACTTTATGCGCTCGATTCAGGAGCTTCTAAAGGAACTGTAAATGACAGTTATGCTAACTTCAAATTTACAAGAGAACAGAAGGAATATTTTTATAAAACCTATCAGGAAAACGGCTCTGTAGCATTAACCGTTTGCCTTCAGCTTATGCCTACTAAAAAACAGAAATCTCTTCTTGAGTCAGATGTGGAAACAGTATTCAGATACGGCTTTTTAGGTAACGAAGATTTTACAATTGAAGGAAAATATATAAAGAAAAAGTATCCCGATACAAGACGCATTCAGATTCAGGGAGATGAAAAAAAAGCACCAGAGCTTTTTGACCTTTCCTTTGCCGTTCAGAAAAATGATAATATTGAAAAATATATACCGGAAGGATTTTATATTTATTCAACCGTACGCTGCAGAATTATTGCGGCCGCAGTTGTTCCTGCAGAAATAGGCTTTGATGTTACAAAGGAGATTCCTTTTTACGGCTTTGCCTGCAACGGCGGGGTTATTGATTTTGAAAATACAGGCTTTGATTTTTCGGGAAGTTCAATGGTATTCCCGGTTCAGAGCAGTGCAAAACAGACAATGCCTGAGTACAGGGTAGTGCTTTCTGAAAATCCGGATATAAAAACTACACGCGAGCATTCTGTAAAAGTTCAGATGAATGTTGGTGGGGAAAAGCTCTATATAAATAATGTAAGTGCTGCACGCGAAATCATAATTCCTGCAGCAGCTCTCAACGCTCCGTTCTCGCGCACTGAGCTTGCCGAAAATGCAAACTGTGTTGAATCTCTTATAATGCGCGGAACAAAGGGAGCTGCTTCGGAAGATGGAGAGATTCTTGAACCAATTCGTACTGATCCAGGCCTTATCTTAAATTATAAAACCTCGCAGTGGCGTACTCTTGATTACGAAATATACGAATGGGACCGCTTTCCACAGATTCTGTTTTTTGATACAAGAAACTACGAGGTTCAGGATAAGCTTTTCCGCCGCCTTGCATTTTATGTAGAAAAGCAGGGCTATAAGGGAAGACTCCTTACAAACGAAGAGCTTGGCGACATGCACGGCTACAATGCACACGACTATAGTGCGGCAAGCATGGCAAGCTTTTTCAACAAGGCAACAGACCTTGGTTTCCAGCTGAACGAAGAAGAACTTCTGCTTAAGAAAATCCTTATTCATAACAAGCTGTTTGAGGAAGATGGAATTTACGTAAAGGCAAACGAAGGCGGACTTGTTTCTATTTCCCGCGAAACTCCACTCTGGAGCCGTACAAATCTTCTGGCTCACGAAGGCTGGCATACAATCTTCTTCCGCGATGGAGAGTTCCGCAATTTTGTTTCTGCAGTTTATTATACCTTTGATCCAACTTCACGTGATTTCCTTATAGATTACTTTAAGTCGCAGCCATCTCTTGGTTATGATATTAATGATGAATATTTAATGCATAACGAGTTTATGGCATACATAATGCAGCAGAAGCTTTCTGAGGTTGCAAAGTACTTTGTTCATCTTGCTAACCGCGGTTCAGTTATTGATTACACTCCGCAGCTTGCCGCTTACATCAGAAAAACAGAAGGCCGCGGCTTTGAAGATGCAGCCACAGCCCTCAATGATTTTGTATACGATAAGTACGGTATTGTGTGCGGTAATATTGCACTGGTAAACCGTTAAGTTCTTACGCGGTCGTTCTGCGGACTTTGAATCATATTCTTAAAGTCCGCGGTAAATGCCTTTACTGCACCAAGGGTTGTCGGTGGCCCGTGGCCTGGCATTAAAATCACATTATCTTGCTGAGAAAAAATCTTTTTTTCGATATTTGATTTCAAAATATATTCAGAATAACTTGAGTTTGTGCTTCCTATTTCGCCAGCTGAAAGAATATCACCTGTAAAAAGAATGTTTCCTATTTCGTAAACAACCGAGTCTGAGGTGTGTCCCGGAAGCGACATGTACTTTACAATCATCTTTGCAATTTTAATTGTACCGTCTCCGGAAATTACAGTTGTGTTTTCTCCGGCAACCTCCCAGTCGGCCGCAAAAATTTTTGGTGAATAGATTTTTCGCAGCGTGTGAAGGCCGCCGACGTGTGAGCCGTGGTTGTGGGTAATCAAAACGGCAACAAGCTTTAAGTGGTTATCTTCAATACGTGAAATAATTTCTTCTGTAATTTTTCCCGGGTCTATAATAATTGCTTCTGAGGTCTTTTCGTTTACAACAATGTAGCAGTTTGAAAAACCGCCGAGGTTCAGATGGAAGTACACTTTCATAAGCGGTCTCCATCTACAATTGAGTTACCAAAAGACAGGTCGCTTTCACGAGGGGATTTTCCCTCTGGTGTAAAAAGTGCCTCTCGGGTATTTGACATTTTAAATGAAACGTTGCTTCTTTTTGAATCATAAAACAGTGATTTTTTAAGGTTGCAGTTTCTAAAAGAAGTGTCTGTAAGAGTCGAAGCAATAAAGCGCGAGCTGAATAGGTCAGAATCGTCAAACGAAGACTGATATGCTTTAATGCCGTTGAAGTTACTCTGAATTATATCGCTGGAGGTAAAAAGGGTATGCGTGAAGGTTGCGCCCGAAAACGACGTAAACAGCGAATTACTTTTGATAAAGCTGCAGTCGTTAAAAATTGCAAAATCAAAAATACACATGCGAAGTAAAACATTACTTGAGCTGATGTTATTAAAAGTGCAGTTTGTGAAGGTGCAGCCGAAAAACTTTTTATTTGAAAGGTCAATGTCGGAAAACAAAAGTCCGCTTACGTTCAGACCTACAATTTTGTCATGTTCAGAAATGTACTTGTAAATATCAGCCTTGAATTTTCCAGGATCCGGAATATGATCCAGACAGTAGTTTTTGTCGTCTGTAATGTTCCCGTCTTTATCGAAGGTTGAAATTGCGAGATTGCGGCAGTAATGTACAAGGCACTTATTCTGCGTGAACATATTTTTATTATAGTAGAAAATGTTAAAAAATGATACTATATAATTATGATTTGCTGGAAATGCCATAAAGAGACTAATATTGAAAAGCCTGTACGCGGGGATGAATGTCCTTTGTGTCATGCTGATTTACATGCTTGCAAAGCGTGTGAGTTTTATGAAAGCGGGGCTCATAATGACTGCCGAGAGACCTCTGCCGAGTTTGTAAGCGACAAGGAACGCGGCAACTTCTGCGATTATTTTTGCGCTAGCTCGAAAGGCCCGGCAGGTACTTCTGGTAATGACAAGGCTGCAGCAGCCCGCGATGCTTTTAACTCTTTGTTTAACTAACTGTCATCCCGAACTTGTTTCGGGATCTATTTATGAGATGCTGAAACGTCATCCTGAACTTGTTTCAGGATCAGCATGACGATATTGGATTATAAAATGACTGACTTTGTTTTTATAGATTCTGGAATTGGTGGTATTCCTTATATGATGAAGCTTCTCGAAAGAAAGCCTGATTCATCCTGTGTTTATGTAGCTGATACCGCTAACTTTCCGTATGGCGAAAAAACTCACGCTCAGGTTATTGAATGCGTAACTGAGCTTGTTGAAAAAATCCGCCAAAAGTTTTCTCCAAAGGTAATTGTTGTTGCCTGTAACACTATGAGTGTAAATGCCCTTGAAGCATTGCGCGCAAAGTTTACTGATATTCAATTTGTGGGCACAGTTCCTGCTATTAAGCTTGCAGCAAGTGTTTCTAAAAAACGCCGCATTGGACTTCTCGCAACAAAGGCTACCTGTGAAAACCCGTATAATATCGAACTCAAAAATAATTTTGCTTCTGACTGTACGATTGTAAACCGTGCGGATCCGGAGCTGATTTCTTTTATTGAGCATAATGCGTTTACTGCAAGCAGGGAAGAATGCCTAAAAGCTGTAAAACCTGCGGTTGATTTTTTCCGTAGAGAAGACTGCGACGCGGTAATTCTTGGCTGTACTCACTTTTTGAATTTTACTGACATCTTTGAAGCGGCTTTTGAGCCAGATATTAAGGTTGTTGACTCGGTTGATGGGGTTGTGAGACATTCTTTACAAGTGCTCGCGGCGGCTCAGGCACAGCCTTCGCCGAGACTCGCTAAAAACAGTCCACCGGACTGTTTTTACCCTGCTAACGCAGGGCCGCTCCCTAAGGGGGCGGCATTCCCCTCCCAGACTCCAAATTTGTTTATAACCGGTTTTCGTGACAGAGAGGAAGAAAATCAGTATAATGTGCTGTGTTCACGTTTTGGAATTAAATTCGGCGGTTTGCTGAAAAAATAGAAAGAGGAAAATATGAAGAAAATTATTTCTGGTAAGGTTCGGGAAGTTTATGATCTTGAAGATGGTCGCATGGTAATTGTTACTACTGACAGAATTTCTGCTTTTGACGTTATTCTGCCAACTATGATTACCGACAAGGGTAAGGTGCTCAACGCTCTTGCTAACTTCTGGTTTGATTACACTAAAGACATTGTTAAGAATCACATGATTTCTAGTGATTTGAAGGATATGCCTGTTGAGTTCCAGAAGCCTGAGTTTGAAGGACGCACTATTCTTGTAAAGAAGCTTAAGATGATTCCTTACGAAGTAATTGTTCGCGGATATATGTTTGGTTCTATGTACGAGGCTTATAAGAAGGGAGAGCCTTTCCTTGGACACAAGTTTGAAAAGGAATACAAGCAGGCTGAAAAGCTGGACGAGCCTATTGTAACACCTTCTACTAAGGCTGCCGAAGGTCACGATATTAACGTTACTCTACAGTATATGAAAGATGATCTTGGCGAAGAGCTTGGAACAAAGATTGAAAAGGCTGCTCTTGCTATTTACAAGAAGTGCTACGAGCACGCTAAGGCTAATGGAATTATCATTGCTGATACTAAGTTTGAGTTTGGTCTTGATGAGAACGGCGAACTTGTTCTTGGTGACGAAGTTCTTACTCCGGACAGCTCTCGCTTCTGGGATGCTTCTAAATACGAAGTAGGCGGAAGCCCTGCAAGCTACGACAAGCAGTTCCTCCGCGACTGGCTCAAGGCAAATAATCTTGCCGGCGACCCTACAATCAAGGAAGTTCCTGCAGAGGTTGTTGCTAAGACAGCCGCTATCTATAAAGAGTGTCAGACTAGAATCTGTCACAAGTAATAGATTGCTTCGCTACGCTCGCAATGACGGTCCTTTTCGTCATTGCGAGGAGCGTAGCGACGAAGCAATCCATATCGTAAAAAATCCAACCTTTTTAAATAAAATTCCAACCATTTATCCTTAAACATTTCAAATTCCAAAAAAAATCAAAATAAATTCCTAAAAATCTTCATTCAAAAATACTCCTGACGGGCTTATTATGACGGTGTAATCTAAAAAAGCATCTATTAGGAGGAAAATTAGATGAAAAAAATCGTAGTTGTTGCTGTTGCACTTATGTGCGTAGCATCTTTGTTTGCCGCTCCAAAAAAGAAGGCAAAGGCTGGTGATGGAAAAATTAAGATTGGTATTATTAACAACCCTCCATCAGAATCTGGATACCGCGCTGCTAACGTAAAGGACTTTGAAACTGTATTTACTGCAGCTAAAGGTTATGATGTAAAGAGCTTCTACAGCCTTAAGAATGATGAGCAGTTGAATGCTGCATCTCAGTTTATTACTGACGGTGTTGACTACATTCTTCTTTCTGCTGCTGCAACAGACGGATGGTCTTCTGTTCTTAAAAAGGCACAGAAATCTGGAATTAAAGTATTCCTTTTTGACCGTATGATTAATGTAAAAGACAACCTTTATGAAGCTGCTGTTGTTTCTGACATGGCTAAAGAAGGTGAAACAGCTGTAAACTGGCTCAAGGCTCAGAAACTTCCAGAATACAAAGTAATCCATATTCAGGGTGCTATGGGATCTGCTGCTCAGATCGGTCGTACAGGTGCTTTGGATGCTGAGTTTGCTAAGGGAACAATGAAGAAAGT
>JAEEGK010010572.1_pt1 | contig 21254 bp, 14 predicted proteins | sample 8958771 | NCBI WGS metagenome assembly JAEEGK01 (sample SAMN16246547, study PRJNA631951) | gut metagenome | biome: gut microbiome; feature: rumen; material: SC-attached | host: Bos | place: Iran: Karaj | collected 2018-10 | reverse complement strand
TAAAAAAAGAGTTTTTAATACAAAAAAAAATAAACCAACATAAAAAACCCCCCAACAACAAAAAAAAAAAATATAAAAAAAAAAACAACACAAAAAAAAACCACAAAAAAAAAAACACCAAAAAAAAAAAACATAAATCATTTCAAAAAAATAATTAAATTTAAAAAAAAAATAAAAAAACATATATAAAAAAATTAGATAAATGAATCTTTAAAAATAAAAATATAATAAAAAAAATGAGTTCCGATGCACCAGATCCTCCAGAAGGTTTTCACTATGGTGGAAAATACGGTTGGGTATATCAAGATACAAAAACATTTGATGATATGCAAAATATATTTAAAGATAAATATCTACAACAAAAAATTATAAAATTAAAAATTTGGTCAGGAAAAAAAGATGGTTCAGATGTAATTTATGGCATACAAGCAGTTTATAAAAATTTAAATACAGGAAAATTAACGATTACAGATGAATATAAAGGAGAGGGTTTTGAAAAAGTTGAAGAATTTGAAATTAAATCTAATGAATATTTAAATAAATTTTATGTTAAATTTGATACAGAAATTACTAAAGTTGGATTTGGAACTAATAAAGGAAATCAAATTATTGTTGGTAATGGAAAAGGTGAAGAAAAATATATTAAAATTAATGATGAGAAAAATATTATTATTTCTATTTATGGATGTTATAATAAATATTTAGAAGCTATTGGAGTTGGTTATGTTGAAAGAGATTGGTATATGAAAAAAATGTGTTTTGGATATTTTGAGTTGAGATATAAATGTAAAAATGATGAAAAATTTAAAAATGATTGGTTAGCAAAATTTGATTCTTTAAATTTATTTGAAAAGGCACTTTTAAAAACTTGTACATTACCTGATGCTGCATTTATTCAAATAATTAGATTCTGCTTCTAGATTATTTATTAATTTTAATAAATAATAAATTATGTTAAAAAACCATAATTGAATTTTATTATTTATTTATTTTATTAAAATTTTTGCAAAATAATTTAAAAATCTTATTTCATTCTAAATTAATTATTATTAATATTAAAATATAATAATCACAATTGAAAAAAAAATAAAAAAATATAAATTTGTATTTTATAAAAATAAAATATCTAAATCATTAATTTAAGTAATGAATTGATTTTTTCACCTCTAAAACCTTGATTACCACCTTTATTAAAGGGAATATTAACTTTATCAAAACCTTCATCTTTATTAGATAATTTAAAATAACCTAAATAATCAAGAACATAAGGAGCATTTTTAGTTTCATAAGTTAATTCATGAATAATATCTTCTAAACAAATAATACCATATTTCCCTAAAGCATTTTCTATTTCAATATTTTCTAATAAATTTTGCTCATTATTACCAACAATTATACTTCCCCTTTTTCTTAAAATTTCTTCTATAATATTTTTTTTTATATAACCCCAAGTAATATAACTTTCAATTAATTTTATCATTTTAAAATTATCTTTATTATAAAAAAGAATTATTGCAGAATTTATTTCTTTTAAATTTAATTTTGATAAAATTAATTGAATTTCTTTTGGTATTCTTGACCAAATTCCACAAATTCTTATTATTATTATTGGTTTATGTTCATATGATGTATCATATTGTTGTTCTATTAATTTATTTGATATTCTTATTTTATGTTTATATGATGAATAACTTTTTTGTCTTTCTCTATTATTTTTTACTAAATATTGTGCAGTTATATATTGATTTTTATTTTCACGTTTTTTCTTTTTTTGAAGAAGTTCATTTTGAATTCTTTGACTTAATTTCTCTTTATTTATTCCTTGTTTTTTCCTTTTTAAATAAACCTCATTTATAATTTTACTTTCTTCCATTAAATTTTCCCTTTCTATTTAAGATAAAAAAAAAATTTTATATTTTTTAAATAAACAATAAATAATATTTTCTCCAATATATATAAAACTCATTATAAAATGTCTTTATCAGATTCATTACAAGTAAATAAAAATTTAATAGAAAAACAAAATTTAATAAAAGCAACAATAATAGAACAAAATTATGATAAAAATTCCTTTTTTACATTTTGTATGAATCAAAAACCAGAAAACGGAGATGATTTAACAAATTGGTCAATGGAAGAATTACAACAAACAATAAATGACTTTATAGAACAAGAAAAAAAGAAAATGGAAGAAAATTCAAAAAAAGAACAAGAAATAACAGACAATAGAAAAGAAGCAGAAAACATAAATTTAAACATGGAACAAATTAGAACTCAAAAAACTCAAAATAACTTATCTCCATATACAAAAGAAATAAAATGTAGAGAAATGGAAAAAAGTATATTAAACTTTAAAGAAATAAAAATAACAGTTCAAAATCCAAAAGTAGTAGAAACAACATTTTTTACATCAAATTACATAACATATGAAATAATAACAATAATAAATGAAAATTTAAGTTGGACAGTAAGAAGAAGATATTCAGATTTTTTATGGTTAAGAACAACATTATGTAATCATTTTCCAAGATTCTTTATTCCACCAATTCCAGGAAAGAGATATGGAGCAAGAAGATTTCAAGCTGATTTTGTTGAGAAAAGAATGCATTTTTTAAATGAATTTTTATCAAATTTAATTACTTCAGAAACTTTTAAAGCTTCTGAACCTTTAGTTTCTTTTTTATCTATTCTTGATAGAATGCAATTTGAAAGTAAAATGAGAGAATTAAGTTCTTATATTCCTTCACAATATGTTGAAGATATTAGAACTTTAGATGGAAAGTTATTAATTAGTTGTGATGATGATCAAAATGAAAAATATTATTTGAATATTAATAATTATTTTAAATTACAAGATCAATTATTAGGAAGATTGAATAATAATTTAAAAATGTTTTATAGGAAAATTAATAGTGCTTTAATTCATTTAGATGATATTCAAAAAGATTTTGATTTATTACATTTATTAAATAATAGAGTTCAAATGAAAGAAGAAGTTACAAAATCATATGAAGAATTAGGAATTTTTTATAAAAATTGGAAAAGAATATTATATAATCAAAATGAAATAATGAAAAGTTATATCAAAGATTTTTTTAAATATATTAAAATGGAAGGCACAGCTTATGAAGAATTAGTACAAAAAAGAGATGAAATTAAAAATAAATTTACAGCAGAAAATTTAAGATTACAAGTTAAAAAAGATAAATTATGGGCTTCAATGGATATGACTAAATGGGAAATTACAGAAGATATGGAAAAAATTGATAGAATTTTATTATTAAGAGATAAAAATTATGCTTGTTCAAAAATGTGTACAAAGGAAACTTTATCTTTAGAAAATTTAAAAAAGCAATTAGGTTATGCTAATAAATGTAATATTGATGAATTGAAAAGATTAATTAAAAAATATGCTGATATGTATCTTAATAATTTAAAAAATTTTGCTGAAAAAATGTATCCTACATTAAATGATGCTTTAAATGTTTGGACTACAATTGCAGCATTTACTGATAAATAAATTGAGTAGTTTAATTTAATAAAAATTTTTAAGTTTGTTAAAATATTAATTTATATTTTAAAGATAATTTTTTTATATATTATTCTTTTAATTATTTATAATGTTTTTCTTTATTTTAATGAGTTTGATAATTCTGATTTTAATATTTCTTCAAAATTATCATTTATTTCCTCATCTTCCCAATCTGCTTGCCATTGTTTTAATTCATTTTCATCTTTTTTTTCCATTGAGTTTTTATTTTGTTCAAATTCTTCAAAATAATCATCTTCTTCAAATACTCCTAATTTAATTTGTTTTCCTTCATCTTTTGGTTTTTCAATATTTGATTTTTCTTTATTTTCTTTTTCATCTTTTCTTTTATCCATATTTATTTTTTTAATATTTAAAATTAAATAATAGAGAATTTATTATTTTCTAATATATAAAATTTATTTATTTTTGAATAAAAAAATTTATTTAATAATTTTTAAATACTATTTAAATTTTTAAAATTAATTATTTAATTAAATTTATACATTCACACTTTGGAAAGATTTAATTAAATAATTGAGTAATTGATCTAATCTATCTAAAGTTTCTAAATAAGGTGAAAAATCTAATTTAGGTTTTAAATTCCATTTTTTTGCTTTAAAAATTTCAAGAAAACCAAACTGGAAAAAATCATATAAAGGATTTAATTTGAAATAACTATATTTTTGTCTAGCATTATTATTCATACTAATAATAAAATCTTTATATTCTTTACAAATAATTAAATTATTTTCTTCACCTAAATCTTTCATTTGAATTAAAATATCATTCATTAAATTAGTAACATATCTTATATGAGGAACACAACCATCATCTTTTCTTTCTTTTAACATTGGATTATCAACTAATTCAATATCATTTAATTCTTTTTCTAAATTTGAATATATATCTCTATATTTTTTTTCTATTAATTTCCATAATAAATTCTTTTTTGTTAATCCTACTATATTAAAAGCAGAAATTATTGTATTACATGTTTGTTGATTATTAAAAATTTTTAATGTATGAGCTAAAGAAATAAAATTTTGAACTACATTCTTTTTATTTTCTAAATTATTATGCATAATTATAAAAAATAAAATATAACATTGTAATTGTTTTTCTCTAATTTTAAATTTATCAAAAGATTTCGGAGACTCTTTTTTAGTAATATACTGTGTAAAATCACTATAATTAAGTGAAGAAAGCATTTCATGATCAATTATACAAATTTGTTTTGCAATTTCTTCTATTTCATAACAAAAAGGACCTTCTTTAATTAATTTTGTAAATGCAATATATTTACTATTTAAAATAGGTTCATTCATTGTAAATTGTGCAATTGTACCTTCAATTTTATATTCTTTTGGTTTTATTTCTTTTGGTCCTATTATTTCTCTTATTAATATATTATTATGATATTTCTGAGGATATTGACTACACCATTCATCATAAAATAATTCAATTCTTTTTTTAATTATTGTTGAATATGAATTCATTTGTTTTTCTTCTTTTTTTTGAAAACAATATTTTGGAAATGAAGTAACTAATTTAAAACAAAATAATAATTCAATTGAAGAAACAAATATATTATATGTAAGAAGTAATGTTGAATTTTTTGGTAATTCATCACTAAATATATAATCTTTAATTAATTTTAATAAAATATAATCTTCATCTTTATCTAAAATATATTCATCATCATAATCAGATAAATGATTAAAACACCATTTCCAATCAGTTTTCATTAACTTATTAATAGAAGTATAAGTGTCTTTATTCATTGTAATATTTAAATCATCATTATTTATTTTATTATTTGAATTTGTATTTATTATTTCATCATTATTAAGAGTCATATCAAACATTATTGTATTTTCCATATTTAATTGTTGATCTAAAGCTGCTAATTGAATATTTAAATTATTACCTAAATCTTCAAATAATTTTTTAATTGCTTTTCCAAAATATTTTGTTCTTTTTGAAAATTCTTTATTATAAATTAATTTTAAAGCATAATAAACTAATGGGTTCAAATATAATTTAATTGTTGGATCTTTTATTAATGATAAAACTAATTGTGATGCATCCATAATTTATTTTTAATAAAAAATATTTATTTCAAAGAATAATAATTAAATTTATTTATATTAATTTCAATTTTTAAATTTTTGGAATATATCAATATAATTGATTTTAAATGTCTGTTAATAACAGTGGGAGAAAAAATCACATTATAAATCCAATAAGGTTAAAATCAAGACAATTTTTTGAAGTTTCAAAACCTGATTTTTTAGTGACTTTAGATACTGAAAAATTGTTTAAATCAATTACAAAAAAAACAAATACACCTTCAAAATTAAAAAATAAAAATCATTTTAGACAAAAATCAATAAATAACACAGAAGATTTTGACTTATCAAATTATCCTGATTATAAAAATATTAGTGCAAGTGAAATAAAAGATGATAATAATTTTGATTCTAGTCAAAAGAATAATAAAAGTTTAATACATGTTAAAGTTAAGCATCAATTTTCAGGAAGGAATAATAATAAAAAACAAAAATTATTGTTTACCAATTATAATAATTCATTAAAATTTGAAAATAGTTTAAATAATACTTCAAATAATTTAATGAATATTAGTGGATTAAGTGTTAATAATAGTAAATTAGATAATTCAATTATTTTAAATAATAGTAAAATTTCTGAAAACAATAAATTTAATACTATTCTAGTTAAAAAACCAATTAGTGTATTTAAAAATTTTAATTTAAATCCAATTGAAAATAAATCTTTAAATAAAACAGTTAGAAAACAAGGAAATCAATCTTTTATATTAAAGAATAGAAATTATAGTTTATCAAATCATAAAAATTTTTTATCATCATTAACTTATGATTCAAAAGAAAAAAAAATTAAAAGTAGTAGAATGAAATTAAAAAGAAATTCTCTTTCTCCTTATTTTAGTCATAATAATAAAAATAAAAGTAATTCAAATTTAATATCCTCATTTAAAATAGAAATAAATAAAAATGAAAAAATAAAAAAACAATTAAATAATTTTGAATTTAATAAAAGTAATATTTCACCTTTATTACAACAAATGACAAAATCAATAAGAAGTACATCAAACTCAACAAGTAATAATTCACAAATAGTAAATAGTCAAAAAATCCCAAATAAAAACAATAAAATAATAAAAGATAGTCCAAATACAAATAATATGTTTGATAGAAAAATCCAAAAAATAATAAAGAGAAAAAAACCAAAAGTAAATTCAACAAAAACAATACCAACAAAAAAAGAAGAAACTAAAAATACAACTTCAAAAAATAAAATAAACAAAACTCAAATTGAAGAATCAATAAATAAATTAAATAATTCTAAAGAATATATAGGTGATGAATTTGAAGAAAAAATCTATTCTCCAATTAGAATAATTCAATCAACAAAAACAAAAAGTGCTCCTCATAAAACAATAATATACACAAATAATATAAATCAACATAAAGACTCAATAAATAATATATATGAAAATAAAGAAATAACTCAAATAAATTCAATATGTCAAAAGGGAATATCAGATAATAATATAAAAAAAATAAACCAAGACAACTTTTTTATAAATCGTAATTTCCACTCATCAAAAAACACATTAATAGGAGTATGTGACGGTCATGGAACATTTGGTCACGAAGTATCATTATATTTAACAACAATTCTTCCTCAAAAAATATTATCATCCTTAAATATATCAATAAAAAATATAGAAATAGAAAAAATACCATTTTCTCAAATAAAAAATATATTTATATCAACATTTAAACAAATAAATACTCAACTAACATTATCATCAATAGACACAAAATTTAGTGGTAGTACATGTATAACATTATTAATAACCCCATCATCAATAATAACATCAAATTTAGGAGACAGTCGTGCAATATTATGTAAATGTTTAGATGGTTTTAATTGGACACATTTACCTTTATCTAAAGATCATAAACCTAATTTACCAGAAGAAAAATATAGAATTGAAATGATGAAAGGAAGAGTTTTTCCTTTTCAAGATTTAAATGGTAATTTAATTGGTCCTATGAGAGTCTGGTGTGAAAAAAGTGATTTTCCAGGTTTAGCTATGAGTAGAAGTTTTGGTGATGAAATTGCACATTCTGTTGGTGTTAGTGATGAATGTGAAGTTATGGAAGTTGAATTAAAAGATGAGGATAAATTCTTTGTTGTTGGAAGTGATGGTCTTTGGGAATTTATGACTGAAGATGAAGTTACTCAAATTGTTAAGGATTATTATTTTAAAGATGATTCTAAAGGAGCTGTTCAAAAACTTTTTGATGAAAGTAGAAGAAGATGGTTGAGAGAAGAAGATATTTGTGATGATATTACTATTATTATTGGATTTTTTAGTTAAATTTAAAGTTTTTTTATGCTGATTTTATGGGGTCTTCTTTTTTTTTTTTTTTTGTTTTTTTTGTTTTTGGATGTTATGATGAGGGTTTTTTAATTTTTTTGAGGAGATTTTTTTAATTAATAGAATTATTGTATATTTAAATATAAAGAATTATCTTTAATTTTTTACCTTTCTTTAAATTATTTTTTTTATGTTTTTTATTTTTTAAATTTTAATTTTTATGAGTTTACTTAATAAACCAATTGAAGAAGTAATTCAAACTTTATATGATGGAATAAAATCTAAAAAAGATATTATATCAAATTTTAAGAAAAAATATAAATTAAATGATGAAAAAGTTCAATCAATAACAATACAAAGATTAATATTAATAGATATTTTAGATGAATTTGAAATTACTGTTTCACAGTCATTACAAGCAATTCAAACACTTCAAGCAGAATTATTTAATTTAAAAGAAACTAAAGAAGGAAAATTATTAAATAAAACAATATATGATTCAAAAATTGAAAATTCTCAATTAAATTTGTCAAATATTAATAATACATTTACTAATAGAAAACTAAATACTCCAAAAAATGAAAAAGAAGAAGTTAAGAAAGAAATAGATGAATTAAATGATAATATAAATAAAACAAGTGATTTAATAAATAATATTATATTAAATGAAACAAAATTGAATTTTGATTATTCAAAATTGGCGACTAAAATAAAAAATAATGATAGTGAATTAAATCCAAATAATTTTATAAATGATAAAAATAATATTTTAAAAGAAGAAAATAGATTAATTAGTGAAGGAGATATATCTGATATAATAAATGATGATAATATAAATAATAGAAATGATTTTAATAACATATCAATTTCATCAATTAAAAATAATGAAAATAAAAAACCTTCATCTAATTTAATGATAAATTATACAAATTATTCAAATGAACCAGAACCTGAAATTGAACAAATTAAAATTCCAATAAAGCAAAGTTTAAGACATATTATAAGTAAAGGAAATAATAATGAAAATAAAGTAAATAATATGCATAATAATAACACAACAACAAGAATTGAAGAAGAAAAAGAAAATAATAATGAATTAAGTATTGGAAGTAAGAGAGAAATATTTCAGAATAAAATAAAAAAAGTTGAAAAAGAAAATAAAATAAAAAAATTAATTTCAAAAATAAATGCCGAAGAATCTTATAAAGTTTATTTAGGAAATAAATATGGAGGGGGGCATTATAATATTTTTATAAAGAAATTAAATAATAATGAAATTGATTTTGATTCATTAGAAAAAGAAGTTAAAATAATAACAGATTTAGTTAATACAGATAGAAATATAAGAAAACAAAGAAATGATAATTTTAAAAATAATAATAGTATGTTAAATAATAGTAATAGTAAAAATAAAAAAAATCTATCAAGAAAAAATAGTAGTAATAGTGTTAATGTAAATTCAAAAGAAGAAAATCCAAATGAATATATTGAACCAATTAATTTTGCAAATTTTTTAAGAGGTGATAGTAATTCTATTAGAAATAAAAGTAAAAAAAGAAATTCTTCAAAAAAAAGTAATTCAAAGGAAAAAAAGTAGTTTTATAATTAATTCTAATTATATTAAATTTATTTATTTCTTCATTTTTAATAAAATATTTTTAATGGATAGAAAAGAAATTTTGTCTAAAATAAAAGGAATGTATCCTAATTTTGATTTATTTTTAGAATTTTCACCTAATGAAATAAAAAAAGAAGATTTATTTTCTATTTTAATTTCATCATCAGAAATTCCAAAAGAGTATATTGATTATTTTATAACATTAATATTTGATGTCAATGTAAAATTAAATTAATAATTTAATAGAATATAATATCAAAAGATATTTTTATTCAAAAATATAAATCATTATATTCTGAAATTAAATATGATACACCTATTAAAACAAAAAATATTTTTGAAAATGAAAAAGAAAATTTTGAAAGTCCAATTACAAAAAAACAAGATAATATATATAACAATCCAGAATTAGAAATAATAGTTAATCCAAATATACATGATGATTCATCATTTGATGATATACAATTTATAAAAGATATTGGAAAAAAAAACAATGAAAATGAAGGAAAAACAAAAAGAAATTATTTTAATCCAAATTTCTATAAAAATAATAATAAAAGTGAATATAATTCAATAATTAAACCAATTAATAATTTTAAAATATCTTCATATGAAACATTTTTTAATAATTTTTCTGCAAATTCAAGAAAAAAACAAATTTTATATATGAAAAATAATACTTTAAATCAAAATAAAACAAATTCAATTGTAAACATAAAATTTAAAAAAAAATATGCAGATATACTTTTTCAAATAGATAATAATAAAACATCATCAATGAAGAAATTGAATAATCATTTTGGTGAAGTATTAATGAATAATATTAAATCTGAAACAATAATGTCAATAAATTCTCCTGTTAAATCATTTAAAAATAGTTCAAAAAAATTTAGAATAAATTTAACAAATAAAGATAGAATTAAAAGAGAATTATTTAAAAATTATTTTAACAATGATGATGAAAGAAAAAGTAATAGTTTAAGTACTAGAAAAAATATAAATTCAATAAATAGTTTAATCAAAAATCAAAATGTATTTAAACTAGAAAAAAAACTCATATATTGAAGTTATTTTATTCAAAATAATAAAATAATATTATTTTTATATCATTAATATTTATTAATTATTGGTTAATATATTTACAGATTATTTTTTTAAAATTTATAAAAAATTTATAGAATTAATCAATATTTAAAATAATAATAAAAAAATTAAATAATTGAATATTTTAAAAACAAATTTAAAAAAACTAAAAAATAATATATAATTTATTTTTGAATTAAAGATCTTTTTATAGCTTCATTTATCATTTGTTGTTCTATTGAAAAATGTGGATTATTATATCCTATATTAAAATCAGGTATATCATCAGGTAAATAATCTCCATTAAATTTTCCAAAATCAAATTTATTTTTAGGAATTGGTTCTAATTGAGGTTGTATTTTTTTTTCAATATTATTACTTTTTACTCTATTTATTTTATTATTTGAATTATTTTGATGATATGAATATTTATTATGTGAATGTGAACTATGATAATTTTCATATTTTCTTAAATTTAAATATTTATTTTTATTATTATTTATTTCTAAACCAATATCTCTTTCTGGAATTTGAATATTATGTTTTTGAATATAATTATTATAATTATTTTGATTATTATAATTTTTGTAATTATTATTATTTGAATATTTTGATGGTAAATTATTATCATTTTTAATTATTCTATTTTTATTATAATTATTTGGAATTATTTTATCATTTATTATTTTTCCATTTTGAACATATTTTCCTTGTGTTGAAGGTTTTTTTTTATTTTCTAATTTACTTCCTGGAATTAGGGCATTATTGCTATAATTATAGTTTAATTCATAATTATTAACATGATTTCTTTCTAAATAATTTTTTATATTATTTTTATTTGAAAGTATATCTTTTAAATTATTTTTATTATTATTTTCATTTAAATTTTTAGAATAAGGATTTTCATGATGGTAATTTTTTGGATAAATATTTTTATTTTTAAATTCTTCTTCTCTTTTTTGAATATATTCATTTAATTCATTTATTTCTTTTTGAAATTTATGTTTATTCTCTTTTTCTTTTTCTTTTTCATTATTTTTATGATTAGATGCTTTTATATTATTATTCATATTTTCATAATTATTATATTTATTATTATCATAATTTCGTATTCTTTGGTTATAATTATTATTATTATTATTTGATGGTCTTGAAAAATTATTTGATGGTTTTATAATATTAGAATAAGGATCATTTTGAATATATTGTCTTCTATCATTATTTTCTCTTAATTCTCTTTCATTTCTATTATTACTAATATGATTATTATAAACATGGTTATGATGATGAAGATTATTATTAATATTATTATTATTATTATTAATATTATTATTAATATTATTATTGTTATTATTATTGTTATTATTATTATTATTTTCTTGATTTGTTCTACTTCTATGTTTATCTTTTTTTATTTCTTCATTATCATTTAGTTCATTTACAACATTAAATTTAGATTTAATAATAATATCTTCATTTTCATCATGTATAAGTAAATCAAAACATCCTTCACTTATATGTTCATTATAATCTTTCATAGGAATTAATTTCCCACATTTAACACATTTTTCAGTTTTAGCTCCACAGATATATTCATGTTCTTTTAAATCTTTATATTGGATTTTCAATTCACAATATTTACAAGAAACAAGTCTACACTTACAATTTTTTTTATGCTCATTTAATAATTCAGGATTAAATTTTTGATTACATAAATCACATTCTTGTTCAGTATGTTTTTGTTTCATATGTTCTTCTTCATCAACTATAGTAATTACTTCATTACAAATTGGACATTTTTTTACATTTGATGAACAGAATCTTGTATGAAGAATATATTTTGATTCTGGAATGTTTTCTCCACTAATTAATTATTTATATATTTGCTTACCAATTATCACAAATTTTGGTTGCTTCTTCCATTGTTTTTATTTAATTATATTTATTTAATTTCATAATTTAAAATTTAAATAATTTTAATTTTTTATATAATTTTTATAATGTAAAAAATATATATATTAAAATTTAAATATATATATTATTTTTTTGTTATATTTTCCATTTCATAAAACCACTTTTCGTAATTCATAAACCATTGATATCTTAATCCTTTCCAAATTATATCAACATTTTTATATTTTTCTTTGAATTCTTTAATTAATTCTTCTAACTTTATTGTTATTTCATTAAATATGTTTTGAGCATTAATATTTAATTCATTTCTATTTGATTGAATTTGCAATTTTAATTTTATATTTTCTCTTTTTTGGATTATTGAAAAGATTTTTTCTGATATTTTATAATAATTAATTAAATATTCAGTTTCTCTATCAAGAAATGAATATAAATTAGAAGAATTAAATTGTATTATTTTTTTCATTATTTGGTATCTTGTATAATAAGATATTTGTAATTTGTTCCAAATATCAAGCATATAATCAGTTAAACAATGATCATTACAATTAGAATTATCAAATATATTTTTAATTTTATAACAAAATGATTTTAATTCATTATAAAATAAAATTTTATATTTTTCTTCTTTTTCAATATGTTTAATTAAATATTTTCCAAATTCAGAAATAGTTATTGGAATATATTTATCAATTTGAATAGAATAAAAAATATTTTCTGAAACATTAATAGTTTTTTCATTCTTTCTAACAGGAGGTTTATCATATTTTTTTTTCCTTTTTAAATTTTGTATATCTTTTGATAGAATAGGTGAAGAATCCTTTATATTTATAATTTTTTTAATGTTATATAAAGCTCCATGATTATGTTTATTAACATTATTATTATTAAATATATTTATATTTGAATTTATAGGAGATAAAGATTCTTGTTCAAAAAAGTTGTTATTTGGAGAAAATTTATTATCAATAATATCATTACATATAAAATTTTTATTTTTAATATTTTTACAACTTCTCCCTGAATTTAATTTTATTTGTTGATTTATTTCTTTTAAATTAACTGAATTATTTGAAGGATTTCTATATAAATTTCTATCTGATTTTTCAAGTGAACTTATGAAAATATCATCAAATTGTTTATTTGTTTGATTATAATAATTTCCATTAATAACTGAATATGAATTATTATTATTTAAAAGATGTATAAAACTTTGTCCTTTTGATATTGAATTTCTATTATCATTTATTTTATTTTTTATCCCTACTCTACTTGTGTGACTTATTGATTGTATTATTGTATCATCTTCTAAATCTTTACTATTAATAATTTTATCTATTTTTTCTACTATTTTATTATTTCTTTCACTAAAAATTTTTATATTATTCTTTAATTGATTTATTTTATTAATTTTTAATTTTTCATTAGACTTTTTCCTATATAATTTAGATTTTATTTCATTTATTTCTTTATTTAATTCTTGTTTTTTTACTTCATATTTATTTTTTAAATCTAATTCAATTTTCTTCTTAAATGACTCTACTTTTTGATTAAATTTAAATTTATGTTCTTTTTCTTTTAATTCATATTCTTTATTTAATTCAATTTCCATTTCAGTCTCACATTTTTCTCTTATTTTATTTCCAATTTCATTTTCTTTTTCAATCAAGAAAGCATTTTGTTTTTTTTTAAATGAAGATATTTGATTATTAAAATATGAATCAATTTCATTTTTTAAGTCTTTTTCAATTTCATTTTTAATTTTATTATATATATTTTTATATTCCTTTTTATAAATTTCATTAAATAACTTTGGCCTTAATTCTTTTGTAACATTTTCTTTTATTTTATTTTCTTTTTCATTCCTTATTTTTTGTTTTGAATCAATATTTTCATTATCATTATTAAATGACTCTGAATCATTACTTAAAGAATAATTTAATTGTGAACCCAAGTCATCATTATCATCTATTTCAAAATTTTTAATATCATCAAGATTATTATTCCCTATTCTTTTTGTTAGTTCATCTTGTAAAACTTTTAACTTTTCTTCATTTTTTTGGATTATTTCACTATTTCTCTTTGAATCTAAAAAATTTGGTGTTGAATTTTTAAACGTATTATTTGATGAATAATAATTATTATTTGTTAAACTTGTATTTAATTTCCCATCTTGAATATATAAATTTTCCATTTTTAGATAATTCTCAATTGTTGAATAATTTGGAGATTTAGAAGGAGAATCATTTATTATCATATTATTTATAATACCTTTTTCTCTCTCTGAATCTATTTTTAAAGGTAAATTAATTTCATTTAAATCATCTTCATTATTTATTTTTAAATAATTTTTTTCATTAAATTCTTCTTCATTAAAATCTGAATAATTATTTTCTGATGTTCTTATATTATTATTTAAATTATCCTTTTCATCTTTTACTGATGTCATATATTTATTATTTACATATAAATCAGAATTTGTATTTATATACATTTGATCAAATTCATTTTGAGAATTTATTATATAATGTTCTTCCATTATTTTAAATTTTTTTATATAAAATGAATAATGATAATTATTATTTTTTGAAAAAAAAATTTTCAAATAATTTAAATTTTCAAATTTTATATTATTATTTAATATTAAATTATATTAAATGATTTTAAATAAAATATTTAATTAATTTGTTTGAATTTCATTATTATTTTTTTTTGAGGTATCAATTTGATTTATTTCTTTTTCTTCATTATCATCATCATCATTACTTGATTGAAACAAATTGTTTCCAATTTTATTCATTGTTCCAACAGCCATATCAATTATATCTGATGAACTAATTGCAGTATCAAAAAACATCATAATAATTCTTCTTAAAGGTAAACTAAATTTATATCTAGATAAAATAGCATATATTTTAATTAATAAATTAGGATCATTAAAAGCTTTATTATCATGTTTAACTAAATCATTTAATTTTTCTGATGCTTGTTTATATGAAATTGAATTAATTAAACTTGTGACATTATTAAAAATTTCAATTGATTTATCATTTAAAATAACATTTTTATTTATTTTTTCTCCATCTTCTTTTAATTTTTTATTATCATAGGTAGTTGAATTATCCATATATAATTCATTCATATCTTTTGGATAACATATATCAGTATTAAAAAAATAATTATAATTTTTATTTTCTAAAAATGTTTTTAAAGATTTATTTTGAGAAATATAACATAAAACATATGATATTGTACCTTTCATTGCATAGTCTTCACAATTTTTAAAAAATTCTATAATTTTTTCTATTATTTTATATCTTTCTTCTAATAATAAACCAAATGTTGGTTTCATTAAAATTTTTCCTAAAATCCATAACGCTCCTTTTATTATTTTTGTATTTTTATTTTGATATTTTTCATAATTTAAAAATCCAAATATTTGTTCTATTATATTCAATTCAATTATTTTTTGATATCCTGTTTCATTATTTGGTAATTCTGTTATGATATTAATAGGAGTTTTTAATGCTTGTTTTGTTTCAGGATGAATTTTAATACTAAAATTAACGCTATATATAAAATATATTTTACTCTCTTTATTATTATCTTTTTTACTTAAAATAAACTTAACACCTTCTTTTTCTATTTGAAAATAATTGCTTCCATGACTTTCAATTTTAATTCTTTGATTAAATTCAGATTTTCCAAAAGTTAAAAAATTAGCATAATTATTAATAACTTTACATGTTCTATCAATATTAGAATTTCCTAATAAGCATAAAAATTTAATATCATTTTCATCAAAATTTATTTCAATTTCATTTTCTTCTGGTAATTTACAATATAATAGTAAATTTTTTGCATCTCTATATTCCATAAAGCTATTAAGAATTAAATCATATCTTTTCTCATTTCCTTTCATAATTTGAATATTAATATTAAATGGTAATTGTTTTAACCAAAATAGTTCAGTATAATTTTCATATTGATTTTCTATTTTTGGTAAATTTATATGTAAAAAAAAATTGTCATTTTTATTATCATCAGAATTAAATATTTCAACCATTGAATCTTCTAAATTTTCAGAATAATCTTTAATAATTTTTTCAATATTAATATTCTTCATTTCATCAAGAATAAAAGGTTCATATAAAATATCAAAAGCATCTTTATTCCTCATCATTAAATAAATGATTTCTTTATTAATTGAAATCAATTTATTAATGTATTCTTTATTTTTTAAAATTTCCTCAATATATCTTCCTTCAAGAACAAGAGAAGTTAATATATTAATAATAACTTTGTTACTTTCATTATCATTTTGATCTAGAGAATTCAATAATATTTCAATACTTAACATAATATCTTTTCCAAATTTTAATAAACATTTAATATGTTCAATTATATATCTTTTAATTTTCTTTGAACCTTTTTCAATTAATTGTTTCATAAATTCAATTATATTTTTATTTTTTGAATTAAAATTTAAATTATCAACTAATAAAGTTAATATATAATCATAACAAGAACTTTTATTTAAAAATTTTAAAATTAATTTATAAAAACCTTTTTTTTCTAAATATTCTTCACCAAGTATAGATTGACTTATAATACCAATATAAGTAAAAAGTTGTCTTGATAAAGTTTTTAAAGTTCTTATAATTGAAAATGGTTGATCTTTATCATAAATAAGGTTTTTTTTATTATTTATCACAAAAATATTATCTAAACAAATTTGAAAATCTTCATACCATGTTAAAGTTTTTTGAAAAATATATTCTTCTGGAGAAGTATCTAATATACTAATTCCTTCAGATGAATTTGATAATAATTTAAATAATTTACTTCCTATTGAAGCAAAATTAAAATTTTCTGCTTTCCATTGAAGAGAACATATTTGATTTTTACTTGGCATAAATGTAAATAATAATTTTTTGAAAAATTTTTGTTTATATAAATCCATTATTAAATCATTTCTATTTTCAACTATATCTAAAATTTCATCAATATGTTTCCAATCCCATAATTGATATTCTTTAACATCAAAAATTTTAGAACTTTTTAAAATTTGTTGAAAGGAATCATCAGTTATCATATATAATTCTTTTTTACTTGATTCAACTGAATATTGATTATTATATTTTTTAATATTTTGCATATTTACAATTGAATGACTAGCAATAATAACTTCAGTTGATAAATTTTCTAAATCAATATTAGAAATATCTTTACAATTAAAATGATAAAATGTTTGATCTAATAAATGCATTATTTTAACTTTTGTATTTACAACTTCATCATCAAATCCTTTAATTGTTGATGTAGATGATATTGATGATGAATCTGTTATATTATTATTTGTATTTGTTAATTGTTCTAATAATTTATGTTTTTCTAATTTTTCATTTAAGAAAGGTAATTGTAAATCTGCATTTGATAATTTTGAATATAAAATTGTATATTTTAAAGCTAATTTCTGTGCATAATCAGTTAAAGAATTATTTTCATTATCAATAAATTTAATTAAATTTTCATATAATTTATTATTTTGTAAACCTTGCAAAATATAAGCTAAATAAACTTTATTAATATAAAAATCATCTTTTGAAGGAGAAGATAAACATGAAAAATTATCAATAACAATAAATTCATTTTCTAAAATTTCTTTCATCATATTTAATATTGTAGATTTAATTGAACTATTAGTATCAGTATTTAAAGCTTCAATTACACTTCCCATTGCCATATAATCTCCCATTATTAATGAATATCCTGGCCAAGTTTTTAATAATTTTTCAATTATGCCTTTTGATAATTGTAATCTTACTTCAGTTTTATTTTTTTCTTCTGTATTAATATCATTACCTTTTTCGTTATCTTTAATAGAAAAATCACTTTTAGTAAAAATTGCAAAAATTTCATAAAAATCTTCAAAACCATTAAAATATTTTCTTTTATTAGGATTATTAATAATATATAATAATGTATAAAAAATATTATCACTCATTTCAATACATGAATCATCAAGAAGTGAATTAATTAATATTCTAAATCCTCCTATTGTAGAACATAAATCTGGTTTTTTAATTGCTAAAGTTCTTATAAATTCAATACTTCCTTTTTTAAACATTTCATCTCCTTTTGCCATTGCTGCAATACTTTGACAAAAAATTAAAGGAAAATTTTTTTCACTATATTTTAACCAAATATGAATTAATTTTAAACATTCATATCTTTCTTCAAATATTCCTTGTTTGAATTCTTCAAATATTTTACAAATTGCAATAGGAAACATTTTGTTTAAATATTGATTTGTAAAATATATTGGAGAAATTACTATTAAAAATCTTAAAATTTTTAATGTAATAACTCTTATATTTTTTTCTTCTAATATTAATTTTCTAAAAATATTATAATGTTCATTTATTACTATATTTTCTATATTAAATGATGAATTTTTTTTCTTTTTTAAATCCTTTAATGTTTTTGATATATTTTTTAATATTTGAGGATCAATAATATTTGATTTATAATCATTTATTATTGTATCAAAATCTGATTTTAATTCATTTATTATATCATCTATTGAAGTTTTATCTTTTATTTCTTTATTTATATTTTCATTAATTAAATTATTACCTTCCATTTATTTTTAATATTTTTATTTATTTAAATTAATTTAATTATTATATTTCCTAATAATTTTTTAAATGCATAATACTATAATTTAACTGTTTTTCATTTATAATGATAAAGTGAACAATAATATTTTAATCTTTATATCAAAATAATCTGTCATTTCATAATATTTTACAATGAAAAAAAATAATATATTATAAAACAAATATTGAATATATTTAGCTATTATTCTGTCTTCTTACAGTAAATATTATCTTTGATGTTAATATTTCAATAGTTAATTGATCAACAATAGGAAAAGAATGAGTCCCAAAAACCCAAGTTCCATTTGTAGAACTTTTAGTTTTAGAACCATCTATAATAATCCATTCTTTTTTAATATCATCAAATGAAATAGTAGTTTGACATCTACTAAATGATTTATCTTTAGGAAATGAAATAGTACATTTTTTATCTCTTCCAATAGTAACTTCTTTTATATTATTAGGATCAAATATTTTTTTAGAATCAATTTGTGATAAATTACATACTTCAATTTTATTATTTTCAATAGGAGTAATTTCAAAAATAACATTTCCAGCAGAAATAATTTCTTTTTGTTTTAAAGGTAAAGAAAAAACATTATCTAATTTAACATATAATAATCTATTATCACTTTCACTTCCAGAATAAGCTCTTAAACAATAATTTTTACTTTCTCTTAAATAATATACTGCAAAAATATAAGGATATTTTAAATCTTCTTCATAATTTAACTCAAAATCAGGTTTGAAATTTTCTTTATTATTTGATTTACCAAATATAGTTACACCATCTTTAGTATTTCTTCCTCCTATCATTCCAGATGCTGTTATTGTTATTTCCTTACCATTTAATATTTTACCATCTAATTCTCTTATTATTATCTTTGGTGCTGATAATATTTCATTTTGAGATATTTCTCTATTTGAATTTATATATTCTATTATTTCATCTTTTTTTTCTTCATTTGTTGATGCTATGTTTTCAATATTTAAATTATTTGATTCTCTATTTGAATTTTTATTTGAATTTGTTTTTTTTTTCAAAGCATTTTTTAATTTTGTTATATTTTCATTTTTTTGTTCTTCATTTATTACATTATTTATATTATGTGTTGGTTCTGGATCCTTTGCTAAAAAAATTAGTTTTTTAATTATTTACAAAGAGTAATTTGGCGTTGTTTATTTTTATTTTCAGGAACTTTTTCAATTTTATCATTTATCTCAATTTCATCTCTTTTTCTAGGAAAACAATAAGTCTATTAATAATTTAATGAAATTAATAAATATTATAAAATGAATTTTACAAAACAATTCTTCATTTTGTTTTTTATTTTTTATTTGATTATAATTCATTTTTCATTTTAACAAAAAATAAATTTATAAAAAAATAAAAAAAATATAAAATTATAAAAATAAAAATTTAAGTTACTAAAAATGTCAGATGGTGATGAACCAGAAATTATAAAATATAAAAATTCCCCTGCTCAAGATTTAGAAGCTTGGAGACAAATACAAAAAAAAATAGATGTATCATTTAAAAAAACTTCAGAAAAAGAATTTCAAATATATGCTCAAGCTTTAAAAGAAAAAAATACATATTGGAATAATACAAAATATCCAGAAGTAAATTCAAAAGATTTAGCAGATGATAAAATGAGAACTTTAGCAAAATATTCAGGAGCAATTCAAGATGATAGTAAAGATGATGATTATTGTATTTATTGTACTAGTAGACAAACTCCTTGTTTTCATAGAAGAGAAAGAGAAAGTATTAAAGAAAAATTTGAATATCCTATTAAATCTTCTTCTGTTTATGGATGGTTTAAACCTTATGATAATTTAGGAGAGAATCATAATAAAAATTCTGTTACTAAAAGTTTTTATGATCATTCTCATCTTTAAATAAAAATATATTTTTATATATATTTAAAAAATTAATGAAGTTATTTTTTTTTTATATTTTTTTTATTATTTTTTTGCATGTAAAATAAAGGGATATGTTTATTAATATTTATT
>JAEEGK010010570.1_pt1 | contig 21259 bp, 16 predicted proteins | sample 8958771 | NCBI WGS metagenome assembly JAEEGK01 (sample SAMN16246547, study PRJNA631951) | gut metagenome | biome: gut microbiome; feature: rumen; material: SC-attached | host: Bos | place: Iran: Karaj | collected 2018-10 | reverse complement strand
AAGCTCTACGACAAGAACTCTCTTATGATCCTTGAGAAGATCATTGCCCTTAAACACGTGGGCTTCAGCCTTGAGGAGATAAAGAGCAACCTGGAGAACAGCGATCAGGAGTCCATTGAGGAGACTTTGAAGAACCAGCTGGCGCTGATGGAAAAAAAGATCTATGAGATGCAGAAGGCTGCGGACTGCATAAAGGTGGCCCTGGCAAGGCTCAGCAGTGAGCCTGACTGGGACAACGTGGCGGATGTTATCCGGAAGATGGAGATGTCCCAGGGCCAGGACGAGAGAAGATGGTATGCCGCAAGCCACGCAGCAGACGGCATAGAGTGGTATGTGAAGATCTATGATTCTCTGGATTTTGCGGAGGGCAACAGGGTTCTGGACCTTGGCTGCAGCTACGGACTTCTCTGGAGGGAAAACAGGGACAGGATACCGGAGAACTTCATTGTGGACGGCGTGGATATCCACGAGGGCTGGGCCGATGATTTCGAAGAGTATCTTAAGGAGCAGCAGGGCAAGCTCCCCGCAGGCACCCAGATGCAGATCTTCTTCGAGAACCTGGAGGAGGACAAGACCTGGGAGCACCTCAGGCAAAACAGCTATGACCGCATTGTCATGCACTACCTGCTCTCATATTTTGAGAAGCCGGAGGAGCTTATCCGGAAGGCGGCAGGAGTCCTGGCTCCCGGCGGAATGCTCTCTTTTACTAATGTGGGTACAGGAGCAGAGCACAGCTACTGGATAAAGTCCTTTGAGGAACATGGCTTTGACAAGTCCTGTGTGGAAAAGAGAAAGAAGCTCCTTGAAAAGAAGGAAGAAGAGTTTATTGATCAGATCTCAGGTTTTTTTACAAAGGTAGAGAAGGTTAGCCTTCCGGGACCATTGTCCTATGATGACTCGGAGGTTCTGTTTGACAGGATCCTGAAGAGATATAAGGAGGGAGAGAAATATCTTTTATCCGTGAAGGAAAAAATGCTGGAATGCTTCGATAAGCTGATAGAGAGGGACGGCGAGATAGTGGTGGATATCGATTCCACCTTTGTTCACTGCTTTAAATAAATAACATGCTGAGTCAACGGGGACGGTTCCAATGTCATTTAGATAAGGGTACCCCCTAGTTCCCGTTTTTAAAAAATATATTTGTTCATTAACAGAGGTGTAAAAGCCTCTGTTTTTTTGCGCTTTTTCACAAAAAAGCGCTTGACAAAGTAGTCAAAAAATGTTGCGCCGCCTTGATTATAAGGCTTTTTTAAGGAGGTGCATTCATGCGCGTTATTTCTACTGATCAGGTGAAAGATATCCTTTGTTCGACCATTGCTTCATTGCTTGAACAACGAGAGTTATTCCTTGTGAACCCGAATTCTAACTTCACAAGAACAAAAAAGATATCCTTTGAACAAACAATGCTATTCCCACTTGTAGCAGCTTCCGAGGATATTTCCTCAGAACTGCTTGATTATTTCGGCGAGGGCAACCTTCCTTCAGCCTCTTCAATGATACAGCGGAGAAATCAGATAAAACCCGAAGCCTTCATTGAACTGTTTAAAAGATTTACAAGCAAAGTACCACTAAACAAATCTTTCAATGGTTATCAGCTTGTTGCCTGTGATGGTACAAGAGTCAATCTTCCTTACAATCCTTCGGATAAAGATAGCTTTATCAAATGTATAGAAGGTAGAAGAGGCATTAATCAGGTTCATCTGAATGCTCTCTACGATGTCTTAAATGATGTCTTCATTGATGCAGAGCTTCAGTCGGTAAAAAACCTGAACGAAAAACGAGCTTTTTGTAACTTTCTCGATAAATATGCTGCTTCTGACAATAAGCGCATTTATATAGCTGATAGAGGGTATGCATCCTACAACGTTCTGGCGCACCTTGTTCATAATCAGCAACTGTTCCTTATCAGAATGTCGGAGGACTTCGCTGGTGGTCTTTGTACTGATGACAACAGATGGCTTTCCGGTGAATATGTGGACAAAGAAATAACCATCAACATAGGGCGTCATAGAGGTCTGCGTTTTCAGGCTATTGAAAACTATCACTGCTTGGCTTCAAGTAAGACATATGATTATCTTGCTCCAAAAAGCAATGATATCGATACTTTAAAGCTACGTGTTCTCAAATTTCCTATATCTGAGAATTCATATGAATACATAATTACAAATCTGCCGATGTATATATTCTCTTTGGAGACAATAAAAGATTTCTATCATCTTCGCTGGAATGAGGAGACAGCCTTCCGGTTTCTTAAATATGCAGGAAACCTGGTACATATCCATTCATTAAAAAGGACATTTCTCATACAGGAGATATATGCAAAGCTGATTCTGTACAACTTCTCTGCATTTGTCGCATCTGTAGTAGAAGATGTAAAAAAGGAAACAGCCAAGTATCTATATGTTCAAAATCATTCTAAAGCGCAAAAGATCTGTTTAAGGTTTTTACGGGGGACAATAAAAGATGTAAAAAGACTGATATCAAGGTATCTAGTACCAGTCCGGCTGGGTCGAAGCTTCGAAAGGAATCTTCGACGCCAGGCGGCTGATCCATTAGGCTACCGATAAATCACAAAAACTAAATACCCTGATAGTAGGCAGCCTTACCTGGACTGCCTGTTTGCCTTTTTCAAAAATAAGAATTTTTGACCGTAAACCCGAGAACTGTTTCGATACCGGTAGTATTTCTATCATATGTAGTATATCATAGTATTGATAGCAGGTGTTAATTAAATGACATTGGGACGGGGGTTGTGGGCCACATGACGATGATCATAAGAAGGAAATAGTATAGACGGTTAATCATTTAAAGCGGCTACCTCAGGGTTTGAGGTAGCCGCTTTTTGGTCACTACATTATATGGTTACTTTACGGAGTGATCTTATATATGACTCTGTTGATCGTGCAGGGAACATCGCATGTTTTCTGCTCGGAGCCCTGACCGTAGGATCCGTCTACATACGAGAACTCAACCGGGACTTTGGCCTCGGTTACATATACGGTATCGGATGAGCTACCCATATTGTAGGAATCCGATACTTTGTAGGTGACTCCGGCCTGATAAGTCCTGCCTGCAAACGAGAAGGTAAAGCAGTCTGTGAAGTTCTTGTTCGATGCATTTGCTGCTGTAGTTCTGGTACTTATCATAGTATATGTGGGAGCAACCTGATTGTTCACAACTCTGACTGATTTGGACGCGTACTCCGATATGGTAACGTTCGCTTCCTGCCCAGCCGTTCTGATTTTGTAAAGTGTAAATGTATAAGTACCTGTTGCCGCCTGAACAAATGTGCTGTTGCGGTCAGAGAAGTTATACAGATCAGCATGGTCGTATAAACCGTCTTGTCCGGCAATTGCTTCTAAGTAAGAAAGGGAGGTAATATCATTAGCAGTAATGACTGCTCCATCCTTCTTGATCACCAATGCATATTTGATCGCGCTTTCGGAAGACACATAATTTGACGCCACGGGTTCCGCGTCGAGCAGTGCAAACTTTACATCGCCGGTATAGTATCCTTCAGTGTTGTATGAGCAAAGCCTTATCGAAGCGCGTTCTCTATATGTTGTATCTTTGATCGCTACATCAAGGGTGTCTTCGCCTGCATTGATGAATGCAACGGTATCAGAGGAGTTCTGAGTACTTCCCGCCTTTTTGATCGAGAACCGGGTGCTCCTTGAAAGGCTCGGGTAACCTGTTACTGTGGTGGTAATGGTTACGGCTGCTTCCGAACCGTTTATGTAGTTAATGACACTCGGATTGATTATCAATTCGTACTTACCGGTACCTACCTGATGGAAGTCGGTGTTACGAATCTCAAAGAGTGCCTTGGAAGTATCATCCTGAGTCCAGCTGATGATGTTCTGTGCGTCTAAGTCATAGTAAGCACCGTACTGATCCCTGACCACTGCCTGTAAAGTGATAGAATCGGTAAAACTGTTGCCACCAGAACCATTTACATTGTAGTTAAGTTTGTTCTGCGAAGCGGTAACCACAATCGTTGCGGGGTAAGGTGCGGCGGGAGCGGACGGAACAAAGGGCTCGGGTTCTTCGTCTTCTTCCTCCTTCGGGATGCTGATCGCGATGGGATCGCTGCCATTAAATTCCACGTAGTAGGTCTTGCCGGGGGTGAAGCTGTCGTTCAGGTAGATCCACATGTTTTCACCGCTGACCTTTTGAGAGGTGGAGAAGGAGAAGTAAACCTTCCTGCCGTTATCCATGTAGTAGCAGGAATTGTCATAATCGACTTCGGTATAATAATTCGACCTTTTGATGTTCATGTTGAACGTCATTTTTATTGCATTGGGAGCGATAGCTTCGGCATCCGTGAGCTTAAGCTCTTTGATATTTGCATTAAACTGCACCTGCGCCGTTGTTCCGGTATAGATCGAGCTCTGGTAGGCTCTGCCCGTAAATGTGACATCACCGGTTTTGAGGAACTTAACCGACCATGTGTTTATGGCTTCCATGGGAGTGATCTCGACAAGCTCGGGCTTATCCGCGATAAGCTCTCTGTGGTCAGTATCCTTGCCGTTGGTGGGAAGAGCGATCTCAAGGATCTGCCCGACTCTGACGACGTCATTGTCTTTGATACCTTCATAGAGAACCCTGTCTGCATTCTTTTTGACATTTACAAGAAGGTCTTTTTTGAAGATCTTCTTTTTGTTTTCGTTATAAACAGTGACAGTAACGGTAGCCTTGCCGATGGACTCCGCAACGATGTACTCTTTCTTTGAGATGCGAACGATATCGGTGTCCGATGACTTCAGAGAAACACTCATCTTGTCAAAGTCGTATCCGACGATCATGTTGGAAACCTTCTTTTTATAGGAAATACCGCAGACAGAGCCACCGGATTCCTTCACGCCTTTAGCACCGTCAAGGTAGAGGATCTTGTCATCCGCCATCGAAAGAACGGGGCTTGAAGCCGCACTTGCGCTCTCGGGGACAACTCCGATTGTCAAAATGAGAGCCAAAAGGATTGCAAGACTCTTTAAAAATTTTCTCATGTATTCTCCCTTCCGGATCAGAAGTGTCAATCAAAACGCTTCTTCCAAAAACAGCACTGCCTTAGATCGGGCTTTGAAATGCCTGCTCTGAAATCCGGCAACAATCTTATACACAATTATATCATACAGACGTAAGATTTCAATCTCTATCATAGCCTGAATACACGATACGAGAAAGAATTCGATCTGTATTCATATACGAATTGCCGCTTGTTGGTCCACATAAGATTAAGATAAAGATTTTTGCAAGAAGACAGGTATAACGAATCTGCATCACTTATAAATGATGATTTTAAACACGTTACAACATAATAACGCTTATATGGTTTCTTTAAATGTGAACAAATAGGTTGACTTTCACAAATAAGCACGCTATACTATTACTTGTGTTGAGTATGAAAAAGATAAGCAAGTTATCTTCGAAAGGAGAATGCACATGTTAAAAAGTTTGAAATTAAAGATGGTTCTTATAATCGCTATCCTGTGCGCCGTTCTTCTGGCAGCAGAGTGCTTCTTTACTTATAAGAAGACCGATGCGAGCTTTCAGGATGTCCTGAATGCCAACTATAACGCAAGGACAGAATACTTCGCGTCTGTTATCGAAGGTTGGCTCATGCAGTCGACCGGTATAGTCAGATCTGCGGAAGCAGCGATCGTTTCCACCCCGAGCGCTATGCCCGAACAGTCACAGCAGGCTGCGGTTCGTGCTCTTGAAGGTGTCACAAAGCAGAATCCTTCTCTTGCGATGGTATACATTCAGCTTTCGGACGGGACTTTCCTCAACGGTTCCGGCTGGGTTCCCACACCGGAATTTAACGGGCTGACCAGAGCATGGTATACAGATGCCGTTGCTAAAAAAGGAGCATTTAACTACAGCGAACCCTACGTTGACGCAAGCTCGGGTGAGCTTGTTGTAGCTGTTTCGAAGTACTTTAACACCAACGGCTGGGAAGGCATCGCAGCGATCGATATCTTCTGTTCACAGCTTCTTGCCGATATTGACAAGCTTGCAAAGGATAAAGGCGAAGAAGGTTCGTACCTCTTTGTTACAAATGAGAAAGATCAGCTCATTTATCATCCCAACCCCGCTTTCCGTTCGACCACGGAAAAGATCATGGGTCTTAAGGATATAGGTATCGATTATCTCGGAGCCGCTGCGTCTGATGATGCCGAAGCCATAAAAGACTACAACGACATTCCGGTCTATGTTACAGAGAAAGAAACGACCAACTCCGGCTGGAAGATATTCTACGTAACACCCGCTGCCAATTTTGATGACATAACCAACGGAATAAAGAACACAGAGGTGCTCATTCTCCTGATCTGCGTGGCAGTGGCCATTGCAGTCGCAATCATTACCGGATTCTTTATGGCAAAGCCCATCACCGATGCGAGCATCAAGGTAAAGGAACTTGCGGCCGGCGTGCAGAACGGAAATGCAGACCTTACGAAGGACATTGTTACCGGATCGAAGGACGAGGTCGGGCAGCTGGTATATGCGGTAAATGAGTTAAAGAACGCCATGGGCGGTATCATACGTAACGTTAATGATGCATCGGGCGAGCTCACACAAAACGTCGATGCCCTGATGGCTGCATCGGCAAAGAGTGCGGACAATATAAGTAATATCTCTGCAGCAATGGAAGAGATGAGCGCAACGACCACCGAGACATCGGCATCCACTGCCCAGGTTACACAGCAGGTCGGCGACATCACATCCCTTACAAACAGAGTCAGCAAGAATGCTGCCGAAAAGACAGAAGAGATCAACCGCAGTCTTACACGTATCGATTCACGCAAGCAGGAGATCGAGCGTAACGACAGAGACATGTCCGAACGCCTGAACACCGCGATAGAGAAACTGCAGGAGAAGATCAGGGATACAAAGAAGGTCGAAGAGATCCGCACGATGACCGAGGGTATCTCCGAGGTCGCATCACAGACCAACCTGCTTTCGTTAAATGCTTCGATCGAGGCGGCAAGAGCCGGAGAAGCCGGACGTGGCTTTGCGGTTGTAGCGGATGAGATCGGAAACCTTGCCAACAACTCTGCGGATATGGCCGGAAACATCCAGCAGGTATCCGATGAGGTAATGGCGATCGTTGATCAGCTCGTTAAGGCAGCAGAGGAAGTATCCGATATCATGCTCAAGATCTCGAAAGAGAATACGGATGAAAAGAACCAGCTAATCGACGAATATATCGGATCGCTTAAAGAGTGCTATTCCGCAATGTCTTCGATCTCGACGGATAACAAGGAGATTTCGGATGCGATCGATACGATCAGCAACTCGATCACAGCCATCGATTCAGCCGTTGAAGACAATGCCCAGGGTGTAACAAGTGTTGCGGAAGGCGCGCAGATCCTCGTTACTGCGTCGGAAGATGTACGAGACGGTGCAAGCTCGATCGACAAGATCTCGACTTCGCTCAGGGATCATGTCAGCGGGTTTACCTGCTGAGGATGGCGCTGACGCCGGAAAACAAAGAAGTGTTCCGGGGGCCTCTGACGTTAATATCACAGGACTTTAATATCACGGCACAGGAAGGGTTACCGACCTGTGCCGTTTCGCTTACGGAATACTGACCGATGCCGCTTTGCTTATGGGATGAAATAAAAGACATTTGATGATCCGCAGAAAACGGATATAATGATAAAGAAAACGCCGTGAAAGCGTTTTTGGAAACAATGACAGAGAAAACGCCCCGAAAATGCGTTTTTGGAAACGATGATACAGAAAATGCCCCGGAAAGCACTCTTTGAAGCACATCGCAGGGAAGGCGCATGACAGCGGGGCGACAAACGTGAGGAATCGGAATGAAACTACTGATAGCGTCGGACATCCACGGTTCGGCAAAGTATTGTGAAATGTTGATCGATGCATATAAGCGTGAGGGCGCAGACAGGATGCTCCTGCTCGGTGACATACTCTACCATGGGCCGAGAAACGACCTTCCACAGGAGTATGCTCCGAAGAAGGTGATCGAGATGCTCAACGCCATGAAGGACGAGATCTACGCTGTCCGGGGCAACTGCGAGGCCGAGGTTGACCAGATGGTTCTCGGGTTCCCGGTACTTGCGGACTACGCGCTCATCCCGCTCGGGGAGAAGATGGTCTTCGCAACCCACGGACACATTTATAACTGCGACAATCTCCCGCCCATGAAGAGCGGCGACATACTGCTCCACGGGCATACGCACATCCCGGTCTGCGAGCGCTTCGGCGAGTACATGTACATGAACCCGGGCTCGGTTTCCCTGCCGAAGAACGGGACTCACCGGGGGTACATGACGCTTGAAGAAATGGACTCTGAGGGACGTGGGTTGTGGGTCATCCGATGGAAAACTCTCGAGGGAGAGGAATACATGGCGTTTGATGCATGATGGTCCACCCCTGGACTTAAAAACAATAATGAACAGGCAATAATATGGAAAAAAATTATGAAACAGTGCTCGCGACGGAGGCGGACCGCAGCGTGATCAAAGCTCTTTACGAGGCGCAAAAGGGGCAGGAGTACTGCTCGTGGACCGAGCATTATCCGTCGGACGAGACGATCGACTTTGACCTTGAGAGGGACGCGCTCTATGTCCTTAAGGAGGGCGGAAAGATCAAGGCGGCGATTTCTCTTGAAGAAGATGAGGATGTCGACAGCCTCACATGTTGGGACGACTCCTTAAGACCCGAAGGCGAGCTCGCGCGTGTTGCGGTTTGGCCCGAAGAGCAGGGCAAGGGGCTCGGCAGGATCATCTTCGGGTTCGCGATGGAAGAGCTTAAGAGGCGCGGATTCAAAGGGATCCACATCCTGGTCAACAAGCACAATGTAAAGGCGATCCGCTGCTACGCGGTGTTCGGCTTTAATAATGTCGGCGAGTGCCACATGTACGACCAGGACTTTTTGTGTTACGAAAGAGAGCTGTGAGCGTCAAAAGAGCACCATAAGCGTTAAAAGAGAGCCTAAACTCCAAAGGGATGATCATATGCGTAAAAAGTGAGCCTTAAACTCCAAAAGATGATCATATGCGTAAAAAGTGAGCCTTAAACTCTAAAAGATGATCATATGTGTAAAAAGTGAGCCATGAACGTATGTTATCTGCGTAGCACAACCAACTTATGGTATGGTATAATACACCTGATGCTGCTAAAAATCATATAACAGGATGGGAACAGTTTTGAGTGAGATTAACGACAGCACCCTTTACACAGAGTTCCTGACAGGTGACAATTCGGCGTATGACAGGCTGATGCTCAGGTACGGTGACGCGCTGACGATGTACTTGAAGGGCTTCCTGTACAGCTGGGAGGATGCGGAAGACCTGATGATCGAGGCCTTCGCCAGGATCATGGTGAAGAAGCCCCGGATCGAAGAGGGATCTTTTAAGGCATATCTGTACACGACCGCGCATAACCTTGTTGCCCGCTTCTACCGGAGGAACAAGAGGAAGAAGGTCTTCAGCCTCGAAGACTTTGAGGAGCAGGCAGGGGAAGGGAACATTAACCCGGCGGACCGTGAGGCTGATCAGGGTCCCTTCGAGAGTGCGTGGGATGATGAAAAGAAGCGCATCGTGCGGAAGTGCCTCGAGCGCATCGGGGACGAGATGCGTGAGGCGTTGTGGCTTTTCTACTTTGATGAGATGAGCTACAAGGATACGGCGACTGTTATGAACGTCAGTCTCAAGAAGATCGACAATCTTCTGACGCGAGGCAGGAAGCGCCTGAAAGAAGAACTGGAAAAGGAGGGTATCACCGATGCGTACTGATGAAGAAAGGCTCAAAGCCATGCATAAGCGTGCGGAACAGATCGCGCGCAGGAATCAGGTCCGTAAGGCATGGGGCATCACGGCTGCAGCGATCGCGGCAAGTATTGCACTGATCGTTCTGGTCGGTATGAGCATGCCGGGAATCGTCGACGGAGAACGATCACTCGTACAGGATCAGGGCATGAGCGCCAGCGTATTTTCTTCGAGCTCGATCCTGGGCTATGTGGTGATCGCAATCCTTGCATTTGCCCTCGGTGTTTCCGTAACGATCCTTTGTGTCAGGTTGAAAAGGGCCCGAAAGTCATGATAGAAAGCATTGATAATTACATACAGCTCGTCATCCTCGGAATCTGCACGGGGGTGACTCTTTATCGGGCAGTCACGAAACAACGTCGGTCGTGGGTGATCATCACGTTGTTTTATGCTGCTTTCTTTTTTGGAAGCCTTTATTGGGAGCTCTTCTACATGTTCAGGGGCGACACCCCGACCAAATTCTACGTCGCCGAATTCAGCTGGTACGTTTCATACATGTTTTTGTTCCTGTTCCTGAGGGATCAGAGAGATCCGGCCGTCCGGGGCATGAAGTGCAGGATCAAGTGGCTGATCCCGGTTTTCGCCGGCGGACTCAGCATTTATTTTATGACGTTCGGACAGATCTCATCAAACATCGTCTCAGCGATACTTATGAGCCTGGTCGGCATGGAGGCCGTCAAGGGACTGCACTCCGGGAATACCGTTAAAAGGCCTGTTTATGTTTTAACGCTTATATTCTTCATCCTCGAGTACCTCCTCTGGACGTCATCCTGCCTGTTTGATGAGGTATCGGTTTCGAACCCGTATTACTATATTGATATCTTGATATCGGTCGTATTGTTCGTTTTGATGTTATGTGTCAGGAAAGCATTGAGGAATGAGGTGACGGAGTGAATTATATCGAAAACATATACATATGCATTGCCGCTCCTCTGCTTGTTGCGATCCTTGCCATGACCGGAGGCGGCGACGGGAGCACACAGGACAAGACGCTTGCGATCGTCAGGAGTAACCGTAGAAGAGTAATGGTCTTCCTGCTGGTCGGGATGACGATCTGCCTGCTGTCTTCTTACATCAGCACTTTCCTGGCCCTTGTTCTGGAGGCCGACAGACAGGAGGCTACGTGGGAGATCACGCCGCTCGTCGAAGAGATGATGAAATTCCTTCCGATCCTGTTTTACTTGCTTGTGTTTGAGCCGGACAACAGGGAAGAATCGGCCGTGAACATCATGGCTGTCGCGGTCGGATTCGCAACACTTGAGAATGTCTGCTACCTCACGGCCAACGGTGCGTCCGACATCCTGCTCCTCGGAGTCAGGGGGTTCGGGACCGGTGTAATGCATGTGGTCTGCGGAGAGATCGTTTACATCGGATTCGTATTCTTGTGGGATGAGTTCTGGCTGCGTTTTGCCGGCATCGCGGGTCTTATATCGCTCGCTGCCACTTACCATGCCATCTACAATATCCTCGTTTCTCAGGATGGCATCACTGCCTGGGTCGGATATCTGATCCCCATGGTGACCGCAGTGCTCATGCTGAGGCTTCGCAGAAGGATCCGTAACAAGGGAAAAGCGCAAGGTGGACCCCGTACAGGGGCTTGAGAGACAGACCGGAACAGGACCCTGTACAGAGCCTTGAGAGACGGGCCGGAACAAGATCCCGTACAGGGGCTTGAGACATACGTTTTTGGAACATAAGCGTTAAAGCTCGAAAAGAAATTTTGCGAGACGTAAAAGTTTCGCAAATTTTTTTTATTTTTTTTGAGGAGTTTCGGGAGGAAAGGGACTCTTTATATATATAAGATGATCGGGTACAGGTGGAGCGACCAATGTTTCGGAAAGGAGGACGGCCACATGATGACTGACACAAAAAGGCTTGAAGCCATGCACGAGCGGGCGAGAGCGATCAGACTCGCGCGTGACAGGATGATCAACAGGGTGCTGGGGACGGTCTCGATGTTTTGTTTGGCTGCCATCGTCGTCCTTTCGACTTTGCCGGGAGGGGCGCAGCACACGATAGAAAGCGCCGATGAAGCCGGTTCCTCGTTGCTTGATGAAGGGGTAGGGGGTTATGTACTTGTTGCAGTAACTTCTTTCATGGTGGCGGTGATAATCACGGTGTTGTGTATAAGGTGGAACAACAGGAAAAAAATGAAAGATCCGTCTGCAAAGGACTAAGCTAAGACCCACAAAGGACAAATATATATTTCAAAAATGCCTCGGGTGGCGACCCGGGGTGTTTTTATGCGCGATAAAAAAGATCGTTTTTGGCATGCTTGCGTGCAACCGGACATGGATTTCCGGACTTGTAGAATCTTCTTTTCGATACTATAATTAGGTGAATAAATCAGTTCGCAGATCAATGAAGGACTGCGTGTAAGAAGCCTGACCTCTCGTTGAAGTATTGGACGTGGGATCATAAGCGTTATTTGATCGCTTAAAAAAGGAGAACCGGATGGCCGACCATATCAACCGCAACTACATCAAGCAGTTCTTCGGACTTCCCGACACACAGGAAGGTGCTGTCGAGCTGTCCGAGATCGAGAGCAGGCTCGTCCGCTTCGTCTACGAGAACGGGGAGGATATCTGTGAGATCGGAGCCGAATCAGACGGCATGTACTTCATCGATTCCGGCACCGCGGTTGTCCTCAACGGTGAGGGCGACCAGGTCAACATCCTTCATAAAGGCAATTATTTCGGCGAGTACGCAGCGCTGACCGGCGAGAAACGTCTCTCAACAGTCAGATCGCTCGGCCGCACGGTCGTATACAGACTTTCAAACGATGATGCGGCTCTCTACATCTCCAAGCATCCGGAGATCTACGGCGAGCTCATGAAGCGCGTCTATTCCCAGGTTTCCGGCAAGCACACCCAGCTTATGGCGCTTTCGGGCATGCGAAAAGGGGTGCTTCGCCATCCTTCAAACTCCGCGCTCCTTTCCGGCAAGCAGGTCGCGATCCACTACGGTATACTCGTTGCGCTTTTTCTTGCTGCAGTGATCTTTGTCCCGAGGAGCACGACAGCGCCGGTTTTCCTTATCCCTTTAATGTTTATGCCTATATACGCCGTCCTCACAAGAAGGACCATCGAATCGCTTCTTGTTTCAACGGCGCTCGCGGCGCTTCTTGCCTACCGTAACGGCGTCTTTGTCGGCTTTACGGACGCGATCGAGAAATCGATGTCGTCTTCGGGTAATGTCTTTACAGTGCTTGTCATGGCGCTGATCGGAGCGGTTGTTAACCTTATCACCATTTCCGGCGGAGTCACGGCATTCGAAAAGATGGCAATAAAAATTGAAAAAACGCCTCGCAGCATTTATCTCACATCACTCGGGATAATGGCTGCGACATCCATCGATGACGGGCTCAACATGCTCGCAGCGTCTTACGCATCATATTCGCCCGCCAAGAAGAGCGGGGTGGTACGTGAGAAGCTTGCCCTCTTTTACAGCATGCTCCCGACCGTACTCAGCTCTTTTTTGCCAATCTCACTCTGGGGCATATACGTGATCGGTACATTGCGTGCTTCGGTCGGCGTCGATGCGCCCGCACTTTTTTGCAAGTCGATACCCTTTAATCTTTTCTCGATGATCACGCTTGTCGCGATGGTGCTTTTCTCGTTCGGCAAGCTGCCGCTCACTCCCCGCCTTAAGAAGGCGCAGAAGCGCTATGACGGGGGAGGTACGCTCTGGCCCGACGGGTCAGAGAAGTACCTGAGCGTTCATGAAACAGAGGTCTGGGGCAAGATCAGCAACGTAATGCTCCCTATCCTTGTGCTGGTCGTTTCGTCGATCGCTTTCAGGAGCTTCGTTAACAATAATTTCGTGCTCGACAGTGCGGTCGGGCTTGTGGCCACGCTGGCGTTCATGTTCATACTCTACACCTTCAGGGGAGTTATGCCTCCCGAACAGTTTGTGGAGCACATGGTCGACGGTATCGCAAACTCCGTCCCCGCTATCGTCATGTACATCGTGACGATGTGCTTCTCTTCGCTTCTTAACAGACTGAATCTCGCGGATTATTTTGAAGACATGATAGACGTGTTCGGCGGGTACATCTTCCTGCTTCCGGCGGTCGTCTTTGTTCTGTCTCTGCTGCTGACCATGGTACTCGGTTCATCATGGGCGATGTACGCGATCTCGTTCCCCGTGGTCCTGAGCCTTGTGGGCAGCAGCGGACTCAGCCCCGCGGTCTTTGTGGGCGCGATCGCCGGCGCCGGTATCGCGGGTGAGAAGCTCAGCATGTTCACCGCTGAGTCACTGACTGTCGGGATCGCCGTCGGCATCAACCCGAAGGACGCTTTCCGCGTCCGCCTGACATACAGTATCGTGTTCGCAGCGCTTGCCGCTGCAGGGTATGTGGTCATGGGACTGTTTCTGTAGTGTGAAGCAGGGGTGATCCACCGGGGACGGGGGTTGTGGACCCACCTGGGTGACCCATCTGGGGACGGGGGTTGTGGACCATTGGGGTGCATGGTCCACAACCCCCGTCCCCAAGGGACCACACCCCAACGCGCATTATTTTGTGAGTAGCGGTTTCATCATATAGAGCGAGCCGGTAACTACAACCCCGACAAGAGGTCTCGGGACGTCAGCGCCGGGACCGTTAGCGACTTCGGCTTTTGCCAGTTCAACGGCCTCTGTTACAGAATCCGAAACGCTTGCGGGGATCCCGTAGCCTTCAAAGATCCTCACGATCTCTTCGGGGTCGAGGCTTCTCGGATTGTCGGGTCTGACGGCATATACTTTGGCCGCAAACGGAGCGAGCTGCCTGTACATATCTTTATAATCTTTGTCAGACATCACGCCTGTTATGATAATGAATCGATTATTTGCTGAGCATGACGATCGATCGATAACCGATATATCTGAAAACTCTTTGACTACATTAGTTATCGTATTATTTGTTTTTCCGGAATCACCCGAAACAACAGAATTATTCGAAATATCCAAAGTGCTCGGAGACTTACTTGCTATCCTTGCGAGACTCTCGCACAACACGCTCATACATTGCGGATTATGTGCCCCGTCGAGGATGACGGGCGGTTCTTTGCTCATAAGCATTAATCTTGCGGGCCAAACCGTGCCTGCAAGCCCCGACCTCAGGGCTTCGTTGTTAATTACATGGAGATTATTGTACTTCGAAGGGTAAACCGGACTTTCGGCAGAGGTTGAGAAAGCACCCTGCTTAAGCGCCGGCTCGTTTTGTATGCGGTCATTCAGTGCCCTTACAACCTCGATCACGACGGCCGCATTGAGCGCCTGGTGTGAGCCAAGCAGGGAAAGACTGAGCTCCTCGGAACCGTCGTAGGTAACGGTATCGCCTTCGAGCACGCCTTCTTTCACAATGCGGAGTTTCCCCGGGTCAACAACGCTTATATGACAGCCTTTTTTCTTACAGGTCTCTTTGATTACATCCATCGCTTCTTTATCCGACGGATATGCAACAACCGAGCATCCCTCTTTAATTATGCCGGCCTTGGCAGCGGCAATCCCGGAAAGCGTATCCCCGAGGAGTTCGGTGTGGTCGAGTCCGATCCTTGTGATGACTGCGACCTCGGGAGAGGGGATGACATTTGTTGAATCATCCATGCCGCCGAGCCCGCATTCCATGATCGCAAAGTCACATTCCCTACGTGCGAAGTAATCGATCGCCATCGCAGTGTAATACTCAAATGTCGTGGGGCGAAGGACGGTAACTGTATCAGTTGAGAAAATCGAAGGATTCACATTGTTGACGGAAAAGAACTTGCTTCTTTCGGAATCCTTGTTGAGTGGTGCCGCGAGTAAATCGAGGGTTGCTTCCATAACTCGTTCTGCTTCCTGTGAAAATTCTTCCTCTGTTGCAGGTACAGGATTGAAGTTTACGGTGATTGGATCATCGGATTCAATACACACGGAAGATGATACCGATGTATAACCGGAACTGCTTGATCCTTTCGTAGTATCCTGGGGCTCCGAAACACTCAGGTATTCGCAGGGTGACACAAGACACGGCGAATTAAAGCTGCCGACTCTGTAGCCGGCAGCGGTGAGAACGCAGGCGAGCATGCGGGAAACAGACCCCTTGCCGTTCGTGCCTGCGATATGTATGAATTTAAGCCTGTCCTGCGGGTTCCCGAGTGCATTAAGCAGAGCACGGATCCTTTCGAGTCCGTACACGGAACCCGGTGTTGAGGCTGTGTTTATAAAGTCTAAAGCTTCTTTGTACGTCATGTCAGTGATCACTCTGCTATAGAGAGCGAATACCCTTTCTTTTACTTCTCCTCATACATCGAGAACGTACCTAATTCTAACATATTTGAGATCGTTTTCATAGTGAAGGTAGTTTCCCGGGGTGGTCCCCAAGGGACCATTTACCGATGAAATAAATAATAGTGGCATTTACCTGCGGAGTATGGTAGTATAGGAAGTTGCGAGGACCATTTCCGAGACTTCTGAAAAGCGCAGATGCTTTGCAGAACGGGGCGGACGGGTATCTGCGTTTCTCAGTAGTTTCGGGATCTTCGTAAAAAAATAATGGAGGTACATGATGTACAAAAGTTTTTCAATGGAGCTTGCCGGACGTACACTTACCGTTGATATCGGACGTGTAGCTGCTCAGGCAAACGGCGCCGCTTTCATGCATTACGGCGACACAGTTGTCCTTTCGACAGCCACTGCATCACAGAAGCCCAGAGACGGTATCGATTTCTTCCCCCTGAGCGTTGAGTTTGAAGAGAAGCTTTACGCAGCGGGCAAGATCCCCGGAGGTTTCAACAGACGTGAGGGCAGAGCAAGCGAGAACGCCATCCTTACAAGCCGCGTTATCGACAGACCCATGCGTCCCCTTTTCCCCAAGGATTACCGCAACGACGTTACCATCAACAACATGGTCATGTCAGTTGATCCCACATGTCGCCCCGAGCTCGTTGGTATGCTTGGCTCGGCTATCGCAACATGCATTTCGGACATTCCTTTCGACGGCCCCTGCGCTATGACACAGGTCGGCATGATAAACGGTGAGTTCGTTATCAACCCCACTCAGGAAGAGTGGAAGAGCGGCGATCTCAACCTCACTGTTGCTTCGACACGTGAGAAGGTTATCATGATCGAGGCAGGTGCCAACGAGATCCCCGAAGCAAAGATGATCGAGGCTATCTACAAGGCACACGAGATCAATCAGACCATCATCGCTTTCATCGACAACATCGTTAAGGAAGTCGGAAAGCCCAAGCATGAGTACACAAGCTGTGCCATCCCCGAGGAGCTTTTTGCCGAGATCAAGAGACTCGTTCCCCCCGAGGAGATGGAAGAGGCTGTATTTACAGATGAGAAGCAGAAGCGCGAAGAGAACATGCGCGTGATCACCGAGAGACTCGAAGAAGCATTTGCTGAGAACGAAGAGTGGCTTGCGCTTCTCGGTGAGGCTGTTTACCAGTACGAGAAGAAGACAGTTCGTAAGATGATCCTCAAGGACCATAAGCGTCCCGACGGACGTGAGATCACACAGATCCGTCCTCTTGCGGCTGAGGTTGATATCATCCCCAGAGTTCACGGCTCTTCGATGTTCACACGTGGACAGACACAGATCTGCGATGTTTGTACGCTCGCACCTCTTTCCGAGATGCAGAAGCTTGACGGTCTCGATGAGAACGAAGTAAGCAAGCGCTACATGCACCACTACAACTTCCCCGCATACTCCGTCGGCGAGACAAAGGTCAGCCGCGGACCCGGACGTCGTGAGATCGGTCACGGTGCACTCGCTGAGCGTGCGCTCGTACCCGTACTTCCTTCGGAGGAAGAATTCCCTTACGCTATCCGTTGCGTATCGGAGACATTTGAATCAAACGGCTCGACTTCCATGGCTTCGACATGTGCTTCATGTATGTCGCTTATGGCAGCCGGCGTACCTATCAAGAGAATGGTAGCAGGTATCAGCTGCGGTCTTGTAACAGGTGAGACAGACGACGATTTCGTACTCCTTACCGATATCCAGGGTCTCGAGGATTTCTTCGGCGACATGGACTTCAAGGTTACGGGTACAACAGAGGGTATCACCGCTATCCAGATGGATATCAAGATCCACGGACTTACACGTCCCATCGTTGAGGGCGCTATCGCTCGTTGCCGTGAGGCTCGTCTCTTCATCATGGACAACTGCATGAAGAAGGCCATTGCCGCTCCCAGACCCGAAGTTAACGAGTACGCTCCCAAGATCGTTCAGATCCAGATCGATCCCCAGAAGATCGGTGATGTTGTCGGACAGCGCGGCAAGACTATCAATGCTATCATTGATGCAACCGGTGTTAAGATCGACATCAGCGATGAAGGTGCTGTTTCGGTATGCGGTACGGATGCAGCGATGATGAACGAGGCTATCAGGATCATCACACTCATCGTTTCCGAGTTTGAAGAGGGTAAGATCTACGAAGGCAAGGTTGTCAGCATCAAGGACTTCGGCGCATTCATCGAGTTTGCTCCCGGCAAGGAAGGCATGGTACACATCAGCAAGATCGCTCCCGAGCGCATCAATCATGTTGAGGATGTTCTCACACTTGGTGACAAGGTTCGCTGCGTATGCCTCGGCAAGGACAAGATGGGCAGAGTAAGCTTCTCCATCAAGGATGCCAAATAATTCTGACAGAACAATAACGCATATGTGATAAGACAGCCCGGTTTCCGCATGAATCCGGGCTGCCATTTCTTTTTTTTCGACATATCATCCCTTTAAATCTTGGCACATACAGACAATCTCAGCTGCTGCCACTCGTTTATGTTTGATAAACGAAGTCCATCTGTTCCAAACCGGACCAATTGTTTGCACAATTCACACAATAACGTATCCGTTATCGGATTGTATAAAAATAATTCTGAAATATATTGACAATAATCAAGCAAGGCGAGTATATTGTTTTTGGGATATGTGTAAGTGCAGACAAAATTTGACAAATGTGAAGTTCTGCGAGCTGCACATCACAATTTCCAAATGATACAGTATTCTTAACCGGAGGAGGTCAATAATAATGAAAGAATCGCAGAATGATTTTGAGTTGATGAAAGCCAACAAAAGTATGATAATAGCTGTTTCCATCCTGCATATTGCGATCGCAGGCGGCTATGTCGGCGAACTTGTAAAACACATCAAATCTGTTGGCTATGTTACTATCGTTTTATGCCTGGCATTGATCCCTGTTATTGTGATCAACGTGGCATACAGGATCAATAAATCGTTTCCTTGGATCAAATACCTCGCGTTGATCGGATTCGGATTGTTATATGCCTTTATCGAGCTCACAACAGACAGTGATCTGAGCTTTACCTACGTCATACCTATCATGATCACTCTGGCTCTTTACGATCACATCCGACTTGTCATCGCAACCGGAGCGGCTGCATTTGTGCTCAGCATCCTTCAGGTTGTGGGATGGAGCTCAGGCTGGATAGAAAAGGATTCGGAGATCGTAATGGCAAATGTCGAGATCATGCTTATCCTTCTGGCACTTATTACGATCTTCCTTTCGATCCTTATCAAGACCAAAAACCTTTTCAACAGACTTCGTACAGAAAAGCTTAACGAAACATACCAGAGAACAAACGAACTGCTCGGTGAGATCATTTCGGTGTCGGGAAGAGTTACTCAGAACGTTACGGAACTCTTTAATGAGATGGATTCCCTCAGTTCCTCGGTTGACCAGACACTTTACTCGATGGCCGAGGTCAGCAAGGGATCCGAGGATTCGGCTGACGCAGCACAGTCTCAGATCAAGCAGACAGGTCAGATCTCCGATTATATCAACGATGTGGAGTCGGCTTCCGAGATCATTTCCGAGAACGTTAACTACGCTGCTGACGCTGTTACGACAGGTCAGTCAAACATCGCCAAGATGACCAGCCTCACCGTTCAGGTTGATACGGCAGGTAAGGATGTTGCAGGCGCTCTTACAGACTTTAACAAGACCGCGGCCGAAATGAATTCCATCACCGATATCATCACATCGGTTGCGGCACAGACAAGCCTCCTTGCACTGAATGCTTCGATCGAGGCAGCACGTGCAGGTGAAGCCGGACGCGGGTTCGCGGTAGTTGCCGGTGAGATCTCCAATCTTGCAGGACAGACAAAGGAAGCTACAGACAAGATCACAACGCTAATAGGAAGCGTCGTTACTCAGACGGCTAACATGGTAAAGACCATCGAAAAGCTTCTTGCTGCGGGTGAAGAAGAAGGAAAGTGCGCTTCTGAGACAGCTCAGAGCTTTAAGGAAATATCCGAGAAGGTTGATATCATCAAGAGCAACACATCAAACCTTGATAACCTTGTAGACAGGCTTTCGGAGGCCAATAAGGAGATCGTTAACAGCATACAGACTGCATCCGCCGTTGCAGAGGAAGTTACGGCACATGCGAACGAGACATATAAGGTCAGCGAAGACAATCAGCGTATCGTTCGTCACGTGAACGATATCGTTCACAGCCTTAACACCGATGCCCAGACCCTCAGGGAGCAGGGTGAGAGAGGTCACTCAATCTGACAGACACGGATCGATGATCACAGGAGCCGAAGGAATTGCCCTTCGGCTCCTTTTGGTTTTGCTTTCTTTAGTCATACAAAACAAAGTATAGATTTTTGAAAACTGTTATGCTACTATATATTGTGGTATGCATTAGAAATAACCGGATTTAAAGAGGTTACAAAATGGCACAAAGAAGCAGCGGAACCGGTAAGCCCGGGGGAGATACAGGCAATCCGCGCAGAACCGGAGCGAGAACCCGCTCCGCACAGGGTCAGACTTCGGCCGGGGCCAAGCGCCCCGCAGATTCACAGGGACGTCGCACACGCCGTCCTGTAGCGGAAGAAGAGCCTGTGACAAACAACACTGTACGGGAAGAAGCACGCGGCGATTCCTCACTTAAGGATGAGATCGCTCTTATTTGCGTTCTTCTTTTTTCGGTGCTTCTTATCCTCAGCTATTTCGGTATCTGCGGTGCGTTCGGTACGATCGTCAACACTGTGATCTTCGGACTTTTCGGAATCTTCGGGTATATATTCCCGTTTCTTTTGTTCGCCGTGACTCTCATAGGCATTGCCAACAAACACAATCCATCCATCATCAGGAAGATCCTGTTCTTTGCGGGTCTTGTCATCTGTCTGACAGCCCTTACCGAGATGATCTTCGGATACAATGAGAATCTCAGCTTCTTCGAACATTTCACCCACTCGGCACTTGATTACACAGGCAAGACACCTGCCTACGGAGGTTTGCTCGGTGCGATACTGTGCTGTCTGCTCTGTCCGTTTATGGGCAAAGTGGCGGCTGTTATAATCATGGTCGTTCTGGCGATCATTTTCTTCCTTCTCATAGCGGGAAGGGCAATCTTTACACCTCTTACAAAGAAGGGCCTTGAGCACCACAGAGAGCACAGGGAGCAGGAGCGTCTGCGCCGTGAGTCTGAAGAAGAGTTTGGTGACGGTATCCGCAGCCGTC
>JAEEGK010010568.1_pt1 | contig 21265 bp, 11 predicted proteins | sample 8958771 | NCBI WGS metagenome assembly JAEEGK01 (sample SAMN16246547, study PRJNA631951) | gut metagenome | biome: gut microbiome; feature: rumen; material: SC-attached | host: Bos | place: Iran: Karaj | collected 2018-10 | reverse complement strand
GTCAGAGGCTCCGCAATCTCTGAACCAACGCCATACGGTATGGTACCAGTTCACAAAGGTTCATTAAAGGTGGGACTGCAAGAAAATGACACCCTATGGGGAGCAGAATTTCCCATCAGGGATATCAGTGTTGACGGTTTCTGGATGGATGAACACGAAGTAAGCAATGCCAAATACCGTCAGTTTGTTAACTGGGTACGTGACAGCATTATCCGTGAACGCCTGGCAGATCCCGCCTATGGTGGTGATGAAACTTACAAGATAGAAGAGGACAAGGAGGGTAACCCCATTACTCCTTATCTGAACTGGAGCAAGCCCATTCCCTGGCGGAAGGCCAACGAGGATGAGGACCGTGCTATCCAGAGTGTATATGTTACCCACCCCATTGACGGCACCAAGATGCTGGACGCCAAGCAGATGAACTACCGCTACGAGATTTTTGACTACGTGGCTGCCGCACAGCGCAAGTACCGTCTGAACCCCGAGGAGCGTGACCTGAACACCGACCATGCCATCAGCAATGAGCAGGTGATGATCAGCAAGGACACCGCATGGATTGATGACGACGGCAGAATCATCCGTCAGACCATCACCCGCCCGCTGAGCGGTCCATGGGACTTCCTGAACACATACATTGTAAACATCTATCCCGATACAACCTGCTGGGTGAACGACTTCCAGAACGCTGACAACGAGCGTTACATGAAACTGTACTTCAGCAACCCCGCATACGATGACTACCCCGTAGTAGGCATCTCATGGGATCAGGCCAATGCCTTCTGTGCCTGGCGTACTGCCTTCCTGATGAAGGGACTGGGCGGCTATGCCAAGCAGATCCAGCGTTACCGCCTGCCCAGCGAGGTGGAATGGGAATATGCCGCCCGTGGCAAGGAAGGCAACCCCTTCCCCTGGACAAGTGCCGAGGTGAAGAGCGACAAGGGCTGCTACTATGCCAACTTCAAGCCTGACCGCGGTAACTACACCAAGGACGGAAGCCTGATAACAAGCAAGTGCGGCATCTTCAGTGCCAACAGCAACGGTGTGTATGACATGGCCGGTAACGTGGCTGAGTGGACAAGCACCGTATATACCGAAGCCGGCGTGGAGGGCATGAGCGACATGAACCCTGAACTGAAGTACAATGCTGCCAAGGAGGATCCCTACCGCCTGAAGAAGAAGAGCGTAAGAGGCGGCTCATGGAAGGACCCCGAGAGTATGATCCGCAGTGCCTGGCGTTCATACGAATACCAGAACCAGCCCCGCTGCTACATCGGTTTCCGTTGTGTGCGTACTATGGTGAACGACAGGAGTAATGCCGGTGCCCAGAAAGGCGGCAAGGCCAGCAGCAAAGGCGGCGGTGGCAGCCGAGGCTCCAGCGCCCCCACTGTCAGCACGAGGAAAGTGAGGAGATAAAAGTGAAGAGTGAAAGAGTGAAAAGTGAAAGAGTGAAAAATGAAAAATATAAGTTCGCTAACATCTAACCTCTAACCGCTAATTTTAAATTTTGAATTAAACAATATAATATATGAATCCTATTATAAAACTGCAGAAATGGATGGACTCTCCCGCAGGCCAGTTGTTTATGAACTATGCCTATAGCTGGGGTGCCTCAGTAGTTATCCTGGGAGCTTTGTTTAAGCTGACCCATATTTCCGGAGCCAATGCCATGCTATGGATTGGTATGATTGTGGAGGCTATTGTATTCTTTATCTCCGGTTTTGAGAAGACCTATGATAAGGTTCCCAAGGCAGAAGGTGCAGAGTCAGCCGGCGGACAGACCGTAGTGCTGGCCGGTGGCACTCAGTTACCCGAGGGTGCCGAGATTCCTGAAGGTCCTATTGTGATAGGCGGCGGCGCACCTGTTGTGGCAGGTGCCGCAGCAACCGGCAACATAGACCCCGAAGCCCTGGCCACCGGCGCCGGACTGAGTGCAGCAGCAGCCAACCTGGCAGCTGCAGGACAGGCTGCCGCCCAGGCGCAGCTGGCACTGGAGCAGATACAGAACGGCGGTGCGGCCATCGACCCCAACCAGATAAAGGCTACCGACCCTGCCGCCATAGAGGAGGCTGTGAAGAACTATGCCGAGGAACTGACCGAACTGACTGAGGTGCTGGGCCGTGTAAAGGCTCAGGCTGCCCGCATGAGTACCGACAGCGAGGAGATGGAGAACCTGAACCGCACCCTTACCGGTATTGCCACCGTGTACGAACTTCAGCTGCGTAACATCAGCAAACAGGTAAGCACCATTGAGCAGATTGATGAGCAGACCCGTAAGATGGCACAGCAGATTCAGGAACTGAATGAGGTATATAGCCGCATGATCAAGGCCCTGACCGTTAACATGGCCCCCGCCGTTGGTGGAGTGAAGAATGAAGAGTGAAGAATGAAGAGTGAAGAATTTGCTACCGCAATGCCCGCTAACCGCTAACCGCTAACCACTAACCGCTAATTTTGAATTAAACTAAGATGCCTATACAGAAGAAGAGGATGTCTCCTCGCCAGAAAATGATAAACCTGATGTACCTGGTACTGATGGCCATGTTGGCCCTGAACGTATCAAGCGATGTACTGAATGGTTTCTCGCTGGTGTCAGACAGTCTGAACAAATCTACCCAGAACGCCAGTCATGTGAACAATGACATTTACGAAACCTTTGACGAGCAGATGAAGAACAATCCCGCCAAGGTGAAGAAATGGTATGACAAGGCTCAGTATGTGCGCACTATCAGCGATTCCATCTACAATCTGGCTGAGGAACTGAAGGTGGCCATCGTAAAGGAAAGTGACGGCGAGGACGGTGATGTGAACGATATCCAGAACCGCGAGGACCTGGAAGCCAGTACACAGATTATGCTGGCACCCGGAACAGGACGCGGCAAGGAACTCTTCAAGGCTATCAACAGCTATCGCGAGAGAATCGTGAAGATGGTAACCGACAAGGAGAAGAGGGAAATCATATCAAGCAACCTGAGTACGGAAGTTCCGGCCAAGGGACGTCTGATGGGCAAGAACTGGCAGGAGTACATGTTTGAGAGCATGCCCACCGCCGCTGCCGTTACCCTGCTGACCAAGTTGCAGAATGATATACGCTACGCCGAAGGCGAGGTGCTGCATAACCTGATTAACAATGTGGATGTGAAGGATATCCGTGTGAACCAGCTGAACGCCTACGTTATCCCCAACTCACAGACGGTAGTTCAGGGCGGACGCTTCAGCGCGCAGATTATCATGGCAGCCGTGGATACCACCCGGCGCCCCACCATCTACATAGGCGGACAGCCCATCAAGAGCGAACGCGGTATATATGAGACTGTGTGCGGCAAGACCGGTGATTTCACGCTGAACGGATTCATAGAGATGCTGAACGGTGACGGCGAGACCATCAGGCGTGACTTCTCGCAGAAGTATACCGTAGTAGCGCCCAGTGCTACCGTAAGTGCAGACATCATGAATGTACTGTATGCCGGTTATGACAACCCCATGAGCGTTTCGGTACCCGGTATCCCCAACAACCGCCTGCATGTGACAATGACCGGCGGCACACTGACGGAGAAAGGTGACGGACATTACATTGCCAGGCCCACCACTCCGGGCGGAGAAGCCGTCTTCACCATATCAGCCCAGAACGAGGGACGCACGCAGGAGATGGGTAAGTTCACCTTCCGTGTCAGGAAACTGCCTGATCCCACGGCCTTTATAGCCTATTCTGACGGACAGGGCGGCAAGAACCACTTTAAGGGAGGCAACATCAGCAAACAGGTACTGATGGGCACTGAAGGTATCGGTGCCGCAATTGATGACGGTCTGCTGAACATTACCTTCCGTGTACTGAGCTTTAACATGATCTTCTACGATGCCATGGGTAACGCTGTTCCCTATAAGAGCAACAGCGCCGCCTTCACCGACCAGCAGAAGAACCAGATAAGAGGACTGGCCCGTAACAAGCGATTCTATGTCACTGAGATACATGCCGTAGGACCGGACGGTATAGAGAGAACGCTGGACGGCGCAATGGAGGTGATTATAAAATAGTTGAGAGTTGAGAGTTGACAGTTCGCTAACCACTAACCCCTAACCGCTAACCGCTAAAGAAAATAAAATTAAAATAGATATGAAACGAACACTCGTCATTATAGCAGCAACCTTGCTGACTGGAAGTATGGCATTCGCACAGCCTGCCAAGCGTCGCACAAGCACTGCGGCTGGTACCACTGCGGCAACAACAACGGCAGCCGTCAAGCAGAACAGTGACCGTGCCTCGCTGCAATTCCCTACTACGGCAGCCATGCCCGAGGATGTGGTTTGGAAGCGTGACATCTATCGTCAGCTGGACCTGATGAAGGATAAGAATGCGCCGTTGTACTACCCCGTGGAACCTATAGGCAAGCAAGTGAACCTGTTCACCTACCTGTTCCGCCTGATTCAGACAGGGCGTGTGACCGCATACACCTATAAGCTGGACGGCAACGAATCATTCGAGGAGAAGGACAAGCTGGCCGTAAAGGACATGCTGGAACGCTACGGTATATACTATGAGGAGAACGACGGCAAGATTGTAGTGGCCGATGCCGATGTACCCAGTGCCGAGGCAACCCGCTATTACATAAAGGAAAGTGTGTATCTGGACCAGCGTACCGGAACCTTCAGCACAAAGGTGACAGCCCTCTGTCCCGTTCTGATGCGCGGAGCGGATGAGTTCAGCACAGATGCCACACCCTATCCGCTGTTCTGGCTGAAGTATGACGACGTGGCTCCCTGGCTGGCCAAGCTGCCCATGATGGGAAGCAACCTGAATAACGTGTCCAACCTGACCGCTGCCGATTACTTTACGCTGAACCGCTACGAAGGCAAGATTTACAAGACCAATAACCTGCAGGGTAAACTGCTGGCCAACTACTGCCAGACCGACAGCGCCCTGAAGAAGGAGCAGCTGCGCATTGAGAAGCAGATTGCGGACTTCCAGGAAGGCGTATGGGGCCATGAGATCATTGACAGCACCAAGTTGGACAGTATTGCCCTGGCTGAAGCTGCCATGAAGCCCGAGAAGAAAGCCGGAAGCGTATGGGGCAGACGCACCAAGACCCCTACCGCAAGTACAGCTAAGAGTACGGCTGCCGCTCCCAAGACCAAGAGTACCGCCGCATCTTCCGCACCACGGGTAAGCGCACGCCGGCAGAGAAGATAAGGAGGACGGATGGCACAGTTTGCCGATGTCATACTGCCGCTTCCCTTAGAAGGGACCTTTACCTACAGACTGCCCGGCACCTTCGCGAACCTGGTTCAGGTGGGATGCCGGGTGATTGTTCCCTTTGGAACAACCAAATTCTACAGTGCCATTGTAGTGAAACTGCATGACACACCACCCTCTTACCATACCAAGGAGGCGATGGAGCTGCTGGACAGCAGTCCCATTGTCCTGCCTGCCCAGCTGAGACTGTGGGCATGGATAGCCGACTACTATCTGTGCACCATAGGAGACGTCCATAAGGCTGCGCTGCCCAGCGGCATGAAACTGGAGAGCGAATCCAGTGTGATGTACAACGAGGAGTTCATTGCCGATGAATCGCTGTCACCTTCGGAAGAGAAAATCATCCGGGCTTTGGAGGAGGAAACCACCCAGGCGCTGTCCGCCTTACAGAAAAAGACGGGTATCCGGAATATACTGCCCATTGTAAAACGCCTGCTGGAAAGAGGCGCCATACACATCAGGGAGGAGGTAAAGCGGACCTATAAACCGCGCTTTGCCACCTATGTCAGAATCACAGAACCATACTTCAGCGAAGAGAGGCTGAATGAGACCCTGGCCCAGCTGAAACGGTCTTCCAAACAGGCTGAACTGCTAACGGGCTATGCCACGCTGTCCGGACTTTCCGCAGCCCTTGCCCTGCAGAATCCGCAACTGCTGAAGGAAATCACCCGGCAGGAACTGGCCGAAATTACCGGCTGTACACCCGGTGTACTGAGGGCACTCTGCCAGAAGGGTATTCTGGAACTTTACCAGAAACCCGTAGGGCGCATCACTACACAGAACCTGCCTACGGAACTGATCATGCACCCCCTGAGCGAGGATCAGCAACGGGCCAAGGAACAGATTAAGGAAATTTGGAGACAACAGGATGTATGCCTGTTACATGGGGTGACAAGCAGCGGCAAGACGGAGGTGTACATTCATCTGATCAGGGAGGTAATAGAGGAAGGGAAGCAGGTTCTGTTCATGCTACCCGAGATAGTGCTGACAGCCCAGCTGACAGACAGACTGAAAAGAGTCTTCGGTGACCGTTTAGGGGTTTATCACTCCAGATACCCGGACGGAGAACGGGTAGAAGTGTATCAGAAGATGCTCTCGGACTCCCCCTATGATATTATCGTGGGCGTAAGAAGCAGCGTATTCCTGCCGTTCAGGAACTTAGGACTGATTATCATAGACGAGGAACATGAGACCAGTTTCAAACAGCAGGATCCCGCTCCCCGCTACCAGGCACGCAATGTGGCCTTAGTGATGGCAAAGGCTGCCAAGGCCAAGACGCTGTTAGGCTCGGCCACGCCCAGCCTGGAATCCTATTACAATGCCGAGACCGGGAAATACGGGCTGGTACAGCTGCATAAGAGATACGGAAACGTATTACTGCCACGGATTGAGGTGGTGGATATGCGTGAGATGGCCAGAAAGAAGATGATGAACGGTCCCTTCACCCCTCAGCTGACAGAACGGATCCGGGAAGCCCTGGAACAGGGCAGGCAGGTGATACTGTTCCAGAACAGGCGCGGCTATGCCCCCATGATGGAATGCAGGACCTGCGGATGGGTGCCCCGCTGCCAGAAATGCGATGTCAGCCTGACCCTGCACAGGAACATGCGGCAGCTGACCTGCCATTACTGCGGCGCCTCCTACCCTATCCCGCCGAAATGTCCCAACTGCGGAGAGCAGAACCTGATGGGCAAGGGATACGGAACAGAACGCATAGAGGATTGCCTGCAAATGGTTTTCCCGACTGCACGGATTGCCCGTATGGATCTGGACACTACACGCAGCCGCCAACGGTATGAGCAGATAATAGATGACTTCCAGCACTTCAGGACGGACATCTTAGTGGGTACGCAGATGGTCACCAAAGGGCTGGACTTTGAGAAGGTAAGCGTGGTGGGAATCCTGAATGCCGGTACCATGCTGTCGCAGCCTGACTTCCGAAGCTACGAGCATGCCTTCCAGATGATGGAGCAGGTGGCGGGAAGAGCCGGACGGAAGAACGGACAGGGATATGTGGTACTGCAGACGCAGGATACTGAAGCCTCGGCCATCAGACAGGTGGTGCAGCATGACTACACGGCTATGTACCGTGAGCAGATGGAGGAAAGAAGCCTGTTCAACTACCCGCCCTACTGCCGTCTGATATATGTGTATATGAAACATCGTGACGAACGGGTGCTGGACAGCCTGTCAAGGGATTACGCCAATCTGCTGCTGAAGATTTTCGGCCAGCGCATACTGGGCCCGGACACGCCCCCCATAGCCAAAGTGCAGATGATGTACATCCGCAAAATTATCATCAAGATAGAACTCACCGCATCAATGGCAGAGGCCCGTAAACGCCTGCGGGAAATCCAGAAATACATCACCACCCTGCCTCAATACAAATCTGCCCTAATCTACTATGATGTGGATTAGGGCAGCCCTCTAACTTCCCCCGCCATCGGGAGAAACGGGAAGAGGGAATTATTACTCTTTCATTACACGAAGCACTTTACTGGCGTACTCACCCTGAAGATTGATTTCTATACCCTGCTGCATCAGGAAACGGCCGGTGAAGGCGGCGCCCTCCCAATGATCGGTATTTCCCTGGCGGCAGATTTCTGTCAGTCTGTAAGAAGCTTCGGGATCCAGTCCTGCGAAGTAGAAACGGGGACGGAAGAAATCCACAAAGTGCTCAAACTTGTAAACGAAGAAGACCGCCTCGGACTTATCCTCGCTAACATACATCTCGCTGCAATAGCCATTGCCTTCATAGGGCGAGATAAGACGGTACTGATCACCCTGCTGAACAACAGGGCGGATGGTCTCCTTGTAAGTCTGGAAACATGACTGGGCAAACTTCATTTCATCGGCAGAGAGGTCAGAAGGTTTCATCTCCATACCCAGACGTCCGGTCATGGCCACATCAAAGCGGAACTTGAGGGGAAGACGCCTTCCGGTCTGGTGATTGGGACTGGCGCTGACATGCTGGGCCATGGCACAAGCCGGGAAAAACATACTGGTGCCCCACTGGATGAAAAGACGCTGCTTGGCATCGGTATTGTCGCTTACCCAGAACTCATCAAAGTAAGGCATCAGACCGTAGTTGACACGACCGCCTCCGCTGGCGCAGCACTGAATGACAAGGTCAGGATACTTGGCACGGATGCGTTGTAGGGTCTTAATCAGTCCAAGGTGAAAATCCACATACAGGTGGCTTTGGTTGTCGGCACAGAGATAATGGGAGCCGAAGTTCCTGGTCTCCATGTTGCAGTCCCACTTGATATAATAGGTATTGGGAGTCTCCTGCATGATGTCATCCACAACCTTGAAGACAAAATCCTGAACTGCGGGATTGCTCATATCCAATACCAGCTGGGTACCGCCACGGCCGGTGCTGGGCTGACGGGTGGGATGACAGACAACCCAGTCGGGATGCTTCTCGTAAAGCTCACTTTTGGTATTGGTCATCTCGGGTTCAATCCATATACCCCACTTGAGTCCCCGTTCGGTACAAGCCTGCTCCAATGCGGGAACACCCTTGGGCAGTTTCTCAGTATCGGTAACCCAGTCGCCAAGGGCACAGTCATCGACCGAACGCTTGTACTTGCCGCCGAACCATCCGTCGTCCATAACGAAGAGCTCGCCGCCCAACTGCTTTACGCCGTCCATCATCTTCTCCATACCGTCCTGACTGACATTCAGATAGACACCTTCCCAAGAGTTCAGAAGCGTCTTGCGCAGAGCCACTCCGTTATGCACCATGTTATTCCTACGGGCCCAACGGTGGAAACTGCGGCTGGCACCGCCCAATCCCTCATTGCTATAGGTAAGGGCAAGAACGGGCGTGGTGAAAGACTCGCCTTTCCTGAGCGTATATTGTGAGTTGGTATCATCTATACCAGCCACGAAACGGTGAATACTCTTACCCTGTGTATCAATAGTCATACGGAAGTTACCGCTCCAACAGAGAGCGGCACCTACAACACGGCCATAATTCTCCTGAGGCTTTCCGTCCAGCGAAATCATCAGATTAGGACGGTTCATATAGGCGTTCTTGGTTCCCGTCAGGTCATGGATCTCAAAGACACCTGGCTTTAAGGGTTCTTCTGTCACCTGCGCCTCAGCACCCCAGGAACCATGCTCATGCTGTACCCATACATTGCCCTGACGGACGGGAAGGAAAGCACTGGCATACTTAATAAGGCTCACAGGCTTCTTCTCGTTGTTACGGATTACCGACCAGGTCTCAATCACATCGCAGTTATCATAGGTACGGTAGCAGACATCCACCAGGAAGTCATACACCTTGTCCTTCATGGTGATGGTATATACGGTGGCATTCCCCTCAGTAGTTACGGCATCATTCTGATAGATGAGCTCTGTTGACATATTACCGTCGGAATGACAGACACTCAGGGCGGTTATGTCATAGTTACCCAAGCCAAAAGCAGGATAGGCCTCCTCCCAAAGACTGTAAGCACGGTACACCTGTTCAGCATCGGCAACCCGCTCACCGTAATAACTGACATGCAAGGGCCGGTTCTGCTCTGCCTTTAACAATAGTGTAGTACTGGGGGAATTGACATAGATGTCCCTGGCAGGCACCAACGTAACTGCGCAAAAGGACAGAATGGTAAATAGTTTTCTCATCTTATAATAATAATTGATAAATTACATATCATAATCAAAAAAGAGCTTTGCAGAGTTAATTACTCTGCAAAGCTCTTCTTGATTACCAGACGTCCTCTGGTTTATTGGGGTTATCATAGATTTCCTTGGGACACCACTCGAAGTAGTCCAGATACAACTCCTTCTTATCCGTATCCAGTACAGACTTGAAGCGGATATAGTAGGTCTCCTTGGGATCCAATGTCTGACGGACCAGAATATGACGCTTCTGACGCTCATCATCACGGGCAGTCTTATTCTCACCGAATTCATGACGGGCGGCCTTCATCAGACCGTGGTTCCTGAGTTTGTGGTCAATCTCGATAATCTGGTCCTCATCACGGTTATCATCTGTCAGGTCAGCCCAAGAAGCGCCCTGACCACCATAGGTGATGGCAATACCCTCTGCCATGTTTACGGGAATACCTGCAGCCGGCAGGTTACCGGGGTCTGAACCGAAGTAAACCTGAGTAATACCACGGGCTCCGGTGGCAAGTACCTTATAACGCAGTTCGTATGTGCCGCGCTTGGGAACGGGAGGCAGGGTGAACATAATATCGTATTTACCGAATACCTTATCCTCGTCCTGACAGTAGTTTGGCCAGTCAGTCTGATAACCGTTGTAATGGATAAAATGCGTCTCCTCGTTCAGAATACTGCAATTTTCAAAGTACTTGTAATTCTGGTCCTGGGGAACATACACATGCTGGTACTTACCCTCGGAAGAGTCGGCTCGGCGCAGATTATTCGTGATAGCCTCGGGGAACATGGAAAAGAGGTCAAAGCGGATACGCTCCTTACCCAGGTTATCACGGACTTCATCGGTATAAGCCAAAGGACCGTCTATGGGATAGATGCAGGCATTGGTAATATCGTTAACTACGGCCATTTCACTTTGACGTCCGATGTTGATACCGATCTTATCGGGATCGCAGGACAATTCATTTCCTTTGCCTTTAAGCCCGTTATCTAGTTCGGGGAAACGGTTCAGGAATACACCTGAGCTCTCCTTGCTCTCATAAATCTTCAGCAAACGGCGGGTACCCTGACCTACGGTACAGTACCATTCATAGATGGGAATTGAGATTGTGGGGCGGGTAAATGGACTGCCCATCTCATTACAGTTGTAAACCAACTTGTTGGCAGGAATGCGCATGGGCAGAATATGGTAGGTTACCCAACGGTAAAGAATATGGTTGGGTGAAGCATAGTTTTCGTCTGTAAGGTTGGGATCTTCAGAAAAATACATCTTATTATCCTTAATCCAGCTGATAAGCTGCTGTATAGCGTCCGGCGCGGCGGGGTCAATACCCTGTGAACGCCAGTATTCGTCTCTTTCAGCAAAAATGGTATATCCGTATTTGCGGTGTTCCGGTGCATGCGCATCGGGGTCTCCAGGGGTGGATGACTTGTCACCACCTGATTTGGCCTGATAGTCTTTCATATCAGGAATATCGCCCTTGAGGTATTTCATTTCATACTCATCGTCCCGCTCCATGCCGAGCATATCCAACAGTCCGCAGGCCTGGATGACACGTGCCATCATCAGATAACCCTCGGTCTTATTATTCAGGATATTCTGCAGGTAACGGGCACATGACTCATCCTTGGGAGCAATAACCTTATGAAGCTGATGTATATAGCCGTTGATTACGGGAATATCATGGTTTAGGGGGTCAATGGGGCAAACCTTGTTCACACACAGGCTGTCCGGGTTCTTCGCATCTGGCATATTGATAGTCAGACGATGGTCGTTTAGTGTAGGTAGCGGCAGTTCAATGCCCTTTTCTACCATATCAACAGAATAGCGCTGGTCTTCTCTGTCAAAACCGTCAATGATACTGTTCTTTACAATCACGGAACGGATGGAATCCAACTTGGCGGAATCCGTAAAGGCATCCCATGAGGGCTGCTCTATCAGACCTTCTTCAACAAGTTCCTGAAGATAAGCATCAATGGCATCGTTGGTAACCGCAAAGACGGTATAGTTACCACGGGCCGTCAACAACTGGTAAACGGTTGAAGACTCCTTGTAAGGGTTAATGCGAACCTTCTTCAGCACATCCACATACTGTGAATACACAGGCTGTGATTCCAGATAGGTGGCAATAGTATGGAACTTGAACACATACCGTGAGGAAGTGTCAACCTGTTCTGAACAGGCACATAGCATCAAAAGCAACGTTGCAAAAGAGAAAAACAGCTTTCTCATAATCCTTGATTTAATCTTTTTATAATACCTATTATCAGTTAATATTCTCCTGACCTGGCAGCCGAAGCCCCAGGCCAGGAGAATGTATAGAGATTAATTAATTAACATTTACAAAATATTATTCATCGCCACCGGCCAAAATTATAAGGATTTCCTCAATATCACCAAGACCAGTTGTACCATTCCCGTCAACGTCAGCAGCGGGAGTATCAGGATCACCTGCCAAAATAGCAAGAATAGCCTCGATATCACCAAGACCTACAGAACCATTGCCGTCAACGTCACCCTTAATACCATGCGGAGCTTCCTCAACAACCAGCTTTACAGCCTTGGGTTCTGTCTGAGCGATGGTAGACTCATCTGAAGCAGTCATGACAATCTTGTCAAGAGCAATCTCATACTCACCGGCAGCAACTGAGGCGTCAACTTTCAGTGTAACCTTGGCAACAGCAACCTTCTGACCTGCTGCAGCAGCATTGTCAGTCTCTGAGAAGAGCAGGTTGTTACTAACGGAAATCTCGTCTGTCCAACTCTCGGTTGACTCAGCCTTCACGAAGGTAACACCAGCAGGAAGAACGAGCTCTGTCTGCCATGATGTAATGGTAAGATTGTTGGTCATAAGGATATTTACAACTACTTCCTTTCCGGCTGTGGCTGTAACTTCTCCACTAAACTCCAAATAGTTGTTTTGACGCTTCAGCGCAGCATTCGCACCAATACAGGTGAGAGCGGCTAACAACACGAACAAAAATTTTCTTTTCATAAGACAATTTTTTTTAGTGAATAATTTGTTTGTTTTATCTGTTTAAGTTTATTTTTTACAGTTAGCTTTTTAGGTCTAAACGCAATTATACGTTGCAAACTTACACATTTTTTTTCAACTGCCAAAGATTATTTTACTTTTTTTTGTTTTTTTTGAAAGAATAATGCGATTTCTTACACTTATACCCTCAGAAAAGGGTGACCGAAGCTAAATCCACCCGTTATCTTTATACCATTCTATGGTAGCAGGTACGCCTTGTTCCAGTTTCCACTGGGGCCGGTAGCCGAAGTCGCGCCGGGCAGGCTCTATGTCGCACTGCCAGTTGCGCTGACTTAATATGTTGAATTTGTCATTGTTCAATGCGTTCATCTTACCTGTGACATGGCTTACCCGGGTGCTGACCTGACAGATGATGCGCAACAGCCACAGGGGGGCCTTTATGTGCAGTACCCACGGATTACCCAGGTATTGCTGCAGCAGATCACTGAACCGGCGGCTGTTATAGACCTCGCCGTCACTGAGGAAGTAGGCCTTCCCCTCGGCAGCCGGTGCATCCATACATTTATATATGGCCTGAACCACATCCATCATATACACAAAGGTAATTTCCTGAGGCCGGTATCCTACAGCAAAGTCTATATGCTGCCGGATACTCTTGGCCATCATGAAATAGTCTTTCTCACGCGGACCGTACACACCGGTCGGACGAAGAATGGTATAGGGGAAGTCCTGCTGCCGTTGCAGATATTCCTCGGCCTGGAGCTTGCTTTTCCCATAGGCTGTATTGGGCTGCGGGGTGTCCGTCAGCAGGATAGGACTGTAAATCCACGGATTGTCCGCAGTGGGCTTTCGTACAGGTTTCTCCCTGATAGCGCCGAAGATGCTCAGACTGCTGACAAAGACAAACCTCCGGGGAATCATTTCCTCCGCACGCAAAGCGTCTATCAGGTTCTGTGTTCCTGCGGTGTTGGTACGGTAGAAGTCCTGATCGTCCAGACACTTGGTAGCTCCCGCGGCATGCACCACATAGTCCCATCCCTTACCGCCCATCAGCTCCTTGTACTGGCAGAGCTGCTGACGCAGCAGGGTAGGATTGGAGAGGTCGAGCTGAGCGAAACGGATACGTTCGTCCCGCAGATAGCCCCGGCTGCTGGTGCCGCGGACTCCGGCCCAGACCTCGAACCCCTTGTCCAGTCCTTCCTGAACAATATAACTGCCTATGAAGCCGCTGGCTCCGGTTACCAGTATTGTCATTCCTCGTCTGTGATTTCCTCCTTGTCCTCAGCGGGAGCGTTTCCGTAGGATTCCAGTTTATACATCTTCAGCATCTCAGGACTGAGAACGCGGTCATACTTACCCATCGTGAACTTGGGAGGTATGTAGCCGCCCAGATCCTGACGCTTGTAGGGTGCTGCGGCACCGGGCATCACCAGACGGAAGTCAATGGTATTCATGATTTCACGCTTGTCGGGAATCTCCAGTACGCCGTCCACGGACTCAATACCCCAGGGATTACGCATGGAGAAGCAGTACTTATCGGGATAACGGGTGTATAGGGCCGTAAAGGCGTGAGCTGTCACTGTTTTCAATGTACCGCAAAGCAGATCACCCTTATTGAAACCGCCTACACTGATCATGCCGTTCTTCAGGGCATAATCCACTATCATGGTCAGCTCACCATTATACAACTTGCCGGGACTGATAGCCCAACTGTCACCGTCACCGGTGAATGGGGGAGCAGCATGCTCTGTGCCGATACCGCCCAGACCACCGGTCTTGAAGCAGGTCAGCCACTTCATGAGGGCTTTCTCCATAATGGATGCCCAGTTGAACCTGCCGTTTTTACCGCTTACCTGCGCACAATCGCCGTTGCTCTTGCACAGCAGCTTGTTGTCCACGGCCACTTCTATGGGATTACCCTGGGGGTCGAACATCTTAACGACAAAGGATGTTGTGCTCTTCTGGGTGATAATACTCTTGATAAAGTCAGGGTAAATGTAAGCGAATGAGGCAAACACGGCACACATACAGCAGTCACCGATAGCATGCTGATTGACATCGGCAGGGGTGGGGGTGGCATTGTTCAGGGGATACAGGCTGATGCTCTTGGCAGTCCAGCGGTCAAAGGACTTGTCAACATCTGCCAGCGACGGATCAGGCTGGTTGCTGGCGTCTGCCAACCATTCAATCTGTTCTTGGGTAGCAGCCGCAAATTTGGCATAATGGTTACCCATAGGACTTGTGTTGGAGTGTGAGGAACTGGTCCTCAGTGCCCAAACCTTGGTGGTATCCGTGTACTCGTTACGGGAAGGGTAGGGAATAGGGCTGATGGCATCATGCGCGGCAGCTACCGAATTATAGAACTGGCGGCTGGTGCTGCCCACCTTCAGTACCAGGATTCCATCCTCCTTTGCGACGATGTTATAGGTACTGGTGGCCCCTATGTCGCGGGGGACTGCCTTGAATGACTTCATGTCCTCGGCATACTCCAGGTCAAAGTATTTCTCATTTCCGTTCTTGTCAATCTGCTTCATGACGGTGCCGTTGAAGATCCACTTTTCATCACCGTCGTAGTGCGTCTGGGATGAGGACATAATACGCCAGCCTAAATACCAGTATCCGCTGATCTGGCCGGGCAATGACTCTGGCATGAACTCCAGGCTTTTGATTCGTTTCACATCATAGGAGACAACACTGTTGTCCTCCAGCGTGATGTCCAGGCGCTGGGCAAAGGACATCATACTTACCATCAATAGGACGGCACTTAGAATAAGATTGTGTTTCATTGTTTTGTTGTTAATTCTGTTATAGGAATATGGTAATTACTCTATCACGGCAGCGTAACCGCCATTTTTCATCATCCTGATGTCAATAGTGGCGGATGCGTTTACCTGACGCTGCTCCTTGTTGTAGTGCATGGCCTGCCAGTTGGCATTCACACCGTCCTTAAACGCCGTAAGAGTGTGGTTACCGTCACTCAGGAAGTCCAGTTTCACACGGAAGGTGCGTTCGTCCTGATCACCGTTGCAGATACCGCCGATGAACCACTTGTCGCCCTTACGCTTGGCTGTAATAACATACTTGCCGCTTTCAGCTGCCAGGCAACGGGTCTCGTCCCAGGTGGTGGGGACAGAGGCAATGTAACGTGTGCAGTCATCATTCTGATAGTAGCGTGTGGGATTGTCGGCCAGCATCTGGATACCGCTCTCCAGCACAACATACAGGGCCATCTGGAAGCAGCGTGTACCCATGGCGCCGCTATTGGGACGACTGGCGTGGTAACGGTCGGGCTGCATGTTGTTCATGCCGCCTGGGGTGAAGTCGGCAGGTCCTACAGCGTTACGGATGAAGGGCAGGTAGGTAGTGTTCTCAGGACGGCAACTGCCCATCTGCTCCAGACCGCGGATACCCTCGTATGACAGGAAGTTAGGATACTCATATTCCAGGCCGGCGGGGGTAAAGGATCCGTGCAGGTCCACCAGCAGCTTATACTTGGCAGCCTCGGATACCACACGCTTGTAGAAGTTCACCATCCACTGGTCAGCATGGTCCATGAAGTCAATCTTCACACCGGCCACGCCCCATTCAGCGTATGTCTTGAAGAGGTCCCAGTTGTGTTCTACTGTCAGCCAGGGGAGCCACAAGATAACACCCACGCCCTTGCTCTTGCAGTACCTGATCAGGTCCTTCAGGCGCATGTCGTCATTTGCTGTATAGGGGTCACGGGTATCCTTAGCCCATCCCTCGTCCAGCAGAATATACTCTACACCGTACTTGGCCGCGAAATCAGCAAAGTAGGCGTATGTCTCGTAGTTACAACCAGACACAAAGTCAACGTCAGGACCGAAGGGAGCGGCGCCGTTCCACCATTCCCAGCTCACCTGTCCGGGCTTGATCCAGCTGGTGTCCGTAAAGGCAGGCTTGCGTGACAGCTGTAATGTCACCGTCTGCTCCACGATACCTTTGCTGTCCGTACATGCCACATAGCGCCAGGGGAAGGTACGTGTACCGGCAGTCCTGGCAATGTAGTCACCTTCCTCTATAATCTTCTCGCTACGGTCACCCCGGGGTTCCCACTTAACAGGTGACTTGGGGTAGATAGCCTCAATACCTTCAGCCGTAGGCTGCAGGAACAGACGCGGATAGTCATCCACATCAGCCTCGCCCATCAGCAGCTGGCTGTCTTCAGGGCCGGAGAGCAGACAGGGAATGGTAGTAAGTTTACGGTCACTCTGATTCCACTGCTCCAGATTCTCATGACGGTAAGCCTCCTCAAATGAGGTATTGAAATTACCGGTGGGCTGACGGTGTGCGACATAGCCCTCGGCGGGAACCAGGGTAAAGTTGTCCTCCTGAACTTCCACATCGCCCTTGATATTCGTCACAAAGCGGTAGGCAACAGCATTGTCCATCACGCGCATCTCCACCTTATAATTACCATAGGACAGTGTAGCCTGTGTATATGAACTCTCTACTATACTGAATTTAATGGGAACAACGGGCCGGATAGTCTCCTTAACAGCAGTTGTCTTAACGTTCTTGAAGGGGTTGTTACCTGCATAGGTTTTACCATCTATCCGCATACTTACATCCTTAAGCGTATAGAGCGGGGTGCCGTTCTTCGTTACCGTCCACCCTAAGGGACGCTGCTGTAATTGAACGCGTACAGTTCCGTTGGGGGAAACAATCTCTTTATCCTGTGCGGCGTGTCCTGCTAACGAGGTGACAGCAAAAAGTAATGCCGCTGCTGTCAAGTTTTTCATAAAGTTCATATCCGTGTAATTGTTCTCTTTTTACGCTGAATTATACCTTTACACCACTGATTTCATACTTAGTGTGCCGCAAAGATAACAAATATAAATCAATCTTTAAAACATTTAATCTTTTTTTACATTAGTTTCTGAAGCTTAGCTTTATTTGGGATAATAAAAAGGCAGCCCCCGCTTTGGGAGCTGCCTTCTTTTATTTAATAAGGTATAGGGAATCAGTCTTCGTCAGACCATATATCCCAACTGTCTTCCTTAGTCAATGCGTTTCCGCCATCAACCTTTGTTTCATCGTTAATTGGCAGGCTCTCAGCCAACATGTTGACTACCTGAGCCTCTTCAATCTTCATTGTTGGTTTAATGTATTTCATAATTATCAGCCTCTCCCCCCGCCCTCTCCGAGGAGAGGGAGCCGAGGTTCCGAGGACTTCTTTTATTTGTTTGACATTTTTACTTTAACCATTGTTCCTAGTTCCCCTCTCCTCGGAGAGGGGTTAGGGGTGAGGCTTTTTAATAAAGGACCTTGCGTCCGTTTACAATATTGATGCCCTTCTGCAGTTTAGACAGCTTCTGACCAGCCATATTATAAATGGCTCCCTCGCCTTCGGAGAGGGCTGGGGTGAGGCTGTTGATGGCTGTCTCTTCTTCGCCATTGAAGAAGAAGGCCTTAACACCGGGGGCAGAAGCCTTAAAGTAAGCCTTGCCGGCGGGGATAGTGGTATTCTCTTCAGCCAGATAGAAGCCTACCTCCTTACCCTCGGGCTTGGCCAGTACATACATAGTGCCGTCTGCTTCTGTATCAACTGCTGTACCCAACAGGGCATTGGCAATGTTGATGGCAGGAAGATCATGAGCAAACTTGTTGTAATATTTACCAGTCAGGATGACAGGAGTGCTGGCTGGAATATTCTCAATCTCGGCAAGCTGGAGCCATTTTCCATTATTCAGGGTAGCCACATGAGCCTGGACGTTACCGTTCAGTACATAACCGGTAGTGGTGTCGTATAGGGTTGCATAGCCTGCATCGCCTACGTAGCTGACAGCACGGCTGTTCAGAGGTGAAGGATGAGCATCCAGGGCAATGAACTGGCCCCAGCCTACTGTGTAGCCCAGCTTACCATTGACGATGTCCTCCTTTGTCAGACCGGTCTCCAAACCGTAGTTGGGCTCCAGACTGCTCTCAAAGTCAGTATCAGACAAGTCTATGATGTTAGTGTACTTACCGGCAATACGTCCGATATTACCGCCTCTGTGACCGTTGATGGTACCCAGATTCACAAAGTTCTCAATGACACTCTCGCCATTACCGCCCAGGTAGCAGCAAAGGGCACCGGCATAGGGAGCCTCGTTCTTGGCTGTAACAGTACCCAGGTTCAGGACATTGCGGATGAGCCACTTGGGGCCGTTGCCTTCCTGACCGCCGATGATACCGGCTGCATCCTGATGCTCGGCAATGACAGTGGCCTCGTTGACAATGTTCTCCAGTGTAATAAGTGCACCGTTGTTCTGGCAGCTTCCTGTAATACCGCCTACACGGTTGCGGGCATGAATGGTACAACTCTTATCCATGATAAGGTTCCTGACAGTAGTATTCTGCGCATTACCACGAAGGAAACCGAAGAAACCGATGTTGTCATCGTTGGGACGCTCGATAATCAGGTTCTTGATGCGGAAGCCCTGGCCGTCGAAGGTACCGTTGTACTTCTTGCCGGTGCTTACACCGATGGGGAGGTGCAGGTTCTCAATGCTCAGCATATCAATGTCATTCATCAGCTTACCGTTAATCTGCAGGTTGGCATCGCCGCCTTCGTCCACCTTGTGGCTGAACCACTCCAGGTTGCCGGCATTCTTTATCTCGTAATAGCCGTCAACCAGTTCGGGAGCCTGGAACTGAGTATAGCATACATCGCACATACCAATCTCATCATTGATATGATGAGGTAGTATAAGGGTCTCGCCACTTTCATTATTATAATTGATACCGCCTAATGCAACACCTGAGCAATCCTTGGTACCAGCCTGGTAAACCTGCTTGGAGGTTGTTCCGTAAACGGGCATTGCATCCTCGCCCAGAGTCTGAGTGTAAACGATATTGGTCTGGTCGCCGTTCAGCAAGTAGCAAAGCTCACCGCTGGCAATGGGGTTCTCTGTATTGACAACAGTCACCTTACCCTGGTTACCTGCGTTTGTGGTGCAGAGATCAACGATGTTACGGGGAACGATATTGGAGTTGCGGCGGATTAGGTTGTAGCCGTTGCCGTCAACACCAGATACTTCACCGATATTCCAGCAGCCCTCAACATCTACCTCGCCGTTGACATTACGCTGACCGGTCCAGGCACAGATAGCGGCACTCTCACCGGCATTACCTACAATCTTACCCTTGTTCCACAGGTTATAGAGTTTCAGACCTACGTTGGTAGCCTCTACACAACCCAGGATACCTGCGGCATTCTTGCCTGTAGTAGTAACATTCGCCTCGTTACCGCAGTTGCGGATAATGATGACACTCTGCTCGTTATTACGGCTATTGATATGAGCCACTACACCGGCAGTAAAGTTCTGGTCGTGTTCAACAGAACAACTTTCATCAATGATAAGGTTCTCGATGATAACCTCGTTGGTAACCTTGTTATCCAGAGATGTACCGCCACCACGAACAGAGCCGAAGAAACCCTGACCGTCAAAACCACGATTATCAAGTGCATTGTCTTTCGTCAGCACCATACCCTTGATACGGTGGCCCTGACCGTCGAAGCGACCATAGAACTTCTTACCACTTGTACCAATAGGCCGGTGAGCATTAGGAACACCCTCATAGTCAATGTCGGCAGTCAGCTTAACATACATTGCACCATAACCGGCTCTTACCATCTCAGAGAACCACTCAACCTGAGCAGGTGTGCCAAGATAGAAGTAGCCATCCTCTTCTGCACTCATCCAGTCGGTCTGAGGAGTAGAGCATACCTTGCAGAGTCCTGTAGCAGGGTCAAAATCGTGATCGTCTCTGCTACCTCCATCCGTATTACTATAGGTTACATTGCCCTTCGGATTACCAGCGCAATCCAGGTCGGCAACCTGATAAACAGCCTTGCCGGGAACAGGAAGAGGAATAGAGTTGGGATCTGAAAGATCCTGCGTGAAAGGATGTGCATTAGGGTTAGCTTCTGCAGCAAGGTCACTGCGTAGAGCTGTGTTCAGCAGATAGCAGATTTCACCACTATGAAGAGGGTCTGCTGAAGCATAGGTGGGATGCTCACCCTGGAAACTGCTGCCACTATGGAAGGTGTCATAGCAGTTGGCAATAGAACGGTTGCCACCACGGAAGAGCTGGTTGTTGCCATCCAACACGCTAATCTCTGCAATATTCAAACAGTTCCACATTTTGGCATTGCCACCAGCCGACTTGTTCCATCCACAGAAAGCAGAACCCCTATTAACAGCATCAATGCGACCAGCATTTACACAGTTCTCCATATCGAAGTAAGGATACTGCTCACAACCTGCACCAATCATACCTGCGGCACCAGAGGTTGTGGTCAACGCTGCATAGCTAACGCAATTGAGAATCTCAAGACCATCAGCAGCACCAGTATTGGTTTGAATAAGGCCGATAATAGAAC